>Ga0207646_10000289_pt1 | contig 69345 bp, 66 predicted proteins | sample KBSK5502metaG_FD_184343 | JGI IMG/M metagenome (GOLD analysis project Ga0207646, IMG submission 184343) | Corn, switchgrass and miscanthus rhizosphere microbial communities from Kellogg Biological Station, Michigan, USA - KBS K5-50-2 metaG... | ecosystem: Host-associated > Plants > Roots >... | reverse complement strand
TCTCCCCTCAAGCCGATCGCCACCTGAACCTCGGCTCTGGGCGTCCCCCAGGCGTCACGCCTCCGCGGTCTCCCGATCCGATGTCGGATCGCGAGTGGAGCTTGAATCGTCACTGGTAGTCGATGGGCCAGTCCCGAGCGCAGGCTACCGGAGGGCTCGCGCATCAAGGAGGTCTCGAATCCACTCACCGGCCGCAAGCGATCAGCCCGATACGAAGGCAAAGGCCGCACGGTCGCGACTCGCCCCAAGACCACGGCTCGGCCCGTGCCGACGTGCAAACGGTGCAACGGACCGCTCCCGCGCCGCGACCGCACCTACTGCGACGACTGCCTCCCCCACTACCAACGCGAGCAGTACGCGACGGCGTTCCACAGCTCAGGACTCATGGCGATCGAACAGAAGAAAACAAACCGGCGCCGACCCCACCCACGATGCTCGAGCAGCCGCTCGCCGCGCAGAGGCGAACGTCAACGGCAAGCGCGAGGCACGCGAGTGGGACGAACAGCACGGCAAGCTCGTTGACCTCTCCGCCTTTCAGCGCGACATTCTCCCGCTGATTCAGGAGATCCCGCTCAGCCGACTCCAGCGCGCGACTGGGCTCTCGCTTCACTACGTCTCTCTAATTCGACGGGGCGAGCGGACGCCGCACCCGCGACATTGGCAAGCGTTGATCGGCTGCAGGCCCGCGGCCCGAACGGAATCTCTCACGGTCTCGAAAACCGTTTCGGGCCTCTGTGTCCGATGAGGGTTGAAATCCCTCGCCCGCCGCCGAACCCCATCAGGCAATCGTGTCAAGGGCGTCCGCGACGGTGCCGCGAGCTAAGGCAGGCTCGGTCGGACCGACAGGGAGGATGAAGCGGAACGTGCTTCCTTGGCCGGGCTCGCTCTCGACCCAGAGGCGGCCGCCGTGCAATTCGACGAGTCTCCTGGAAAGGGGGAGGCCGAGTCCGGTGCCTTCGGCTCGCTTGCCGTCCGTCGCTTGCTTGAACTCCTCGAAGATCGTCTCGAGATCTTCGGAAGCGATGCCGGGGCCGGTGTCGGCGACGGCGATCTCGACCTGGCCGTCGTCGAGCCGGGCCGAAACGTTGATCCGCCCCTCGCGCGGCGTGAACTTGACCGCGTTGGAGACGAGGTTGAAGACGATCTGGCGGACGCGACGCCTGTCGGCGGCGATCGTGATCTCCTCCGGTTCGGTCGTCAGGGTGAGCTCGACCCCGCCGCGGGCGGCGCGTTCGGAGTGCATCGAGACGGCGGCATGCAGCAGCTCCGGGATCGCTACCTCCGAGAGCTCGAGCTCCATACTTCCGGCCTCGATCTTGGCCAGGTCGAGCACGTCGTTGACCAGCAGGAGCAGGTGCTCGCTTGCTGCGAGGACCTCCTCGACGTCGGCGAGCTGGTCTTCGTTGAGCTCCCCGGATATCTCCTCGCGCAGCACCTCGCTGAAGCCGATGACCGCGTTCAGCGGCGTCCGCAGCTCGTGCGACATCGTGGCCAGGAAGTCCGACTTGTGCCGGCTCGCGGTCTCCAGCTCCTGATACAGACGTTGCAGCTCGTCGCTCGTCCGGTTCACCTTCGCGGCGAGGCTGCCGAGCTCGTCCCGGTTCGCCACCTCGAGCCTGTCGGCGAAATCGCCGATGGCGATCTCGTCCAGGCGGGACTCTGTGCGGCGAAGCGGCGTCACGACGGACGAGGCCAGGAGCAGGCCGAGCGCGACGGCAAGGAGGAGGCTGCCCGCGCCGGCGCCGATCAGGAGGTTGCGCGAGCTGCTGAAGGAACCGTGGTCGGCCGCGACGAGCGTGTCCGCGCGAGCCTGGGTTTGCCGTGCGAGCCGGGCGATCTCGGGTTCGAAGGAAGCTGTCCATCGGTCGGCCTGGACCAGGAGCGGCTGAACCCAGGCCTCCCGGCCTCCCGACTTGCCATTGAACTGAGCACTTCCGATGTTGTTGAAGAGTGTGACGGCCGACCTGACCCTTCTCCACAAGGACGGTTTGACGTCGAGGAGCGTGGTTGGCAGGTGCGACGGAGTCCCGCAGTAGCGCTTGATGGCGCCGGCGTCGAGGCAGATCTGGAAGAAATCTTTGCCGATCTCCGTTTCGTGTCCGCTATAAAACCAGCGGAGGGCCAGGGGGTGATCCCAAAGCGCTGGGGCGTCTTGGACGTCGGGCGGGTCTTGTTGGAGCGCCCCCGCGAGCCGAATCGTGTCCGTCAGCAGGATCCGTTCAACGACCGCCTGCCCCTGCAGCTTCCTCAGATCCGTGCTGCGGGAGTTCGACTGGCCGAGCGCGACCAGGCCGAGGACGGCGACGAGGGCGAGCAACAAGCCCACGACGGCGAAGCCGATCAGCAACTTGGCGCGAAGCCGCAGCGGGATGCGGCCCACGGCGCGAACCAGGGGGTTGTCGGACGCTGGTCCGGCGCGGGCTTGCGCCGCGCCCGCCGTGACTTCGACCGGCGGCTGCGCAATCTCAGTCATTCCGAGCCCCCCAGCACTCACCGTGGCGGCCGCCCTCAAGTTCGACCGTGATGGGCGTGACGTCCATCAGGGGCGCAGGCAGGCCAGGAGCAGCGCCCTCTGTGCCGCGGTAAGCGGTCTGTTGAAGCTGTACGCGGCGATGACGACGTTCGCCCGCCGCATCAGGTGACGGCGAATCCACGCCACGCTGTACCCGTAGTCGGCGCGGAGGATATGCCTGACTTGCCGCTCGCTGGCACGCCCCCGAGCCGGGTTCGGAGCGAACTCGATCCCGATCAAGTCGCGCGGGATGCCGAGCGCACCGGGGCCGCCGGGGTTCCACCGGATTGCGTCGTAGGGCTGCCCGAATCCGAGCCCGCCGAGATGAGGCTGCGTCACCGATTGCGGGCGCTGAGCGCCGTGCCTGATCAGACACCACCGCGTGGGCCGTGCCTGGTAGGGGCTCTCCTGCGCGGCCGCCGATGCCGAGGCAGCCAGAGCGAGAGCGAGGAGAGGAATGAGGACGGCCATCCGCACGCTCTGGATGATCCCACCGCTGTTGGCCGTGGGTCAATGGCTGTGAGCTCTTGTGTCAACGCTGGTGTCTACAGCCGAAAGCAGGTCACGGCAGGTGCTCCCGAACCTGGTCCGGGAACTCACGGACCCGGATCGGCTTCTCGAGGTAGCCGTCGAAGCCGTCGGCGAGAAATCGCTCCCGGTCGCCCTTCATCGTCGAGGAGGTCAATGCGACCACGGGAATCGCCGCCGTGCGCTCGTCCTTCCGCAGCTTCTGCAGCACCTCGGTCCCTTTCATGTCCGGCATGCGGATGTCCATCAGGACGAGATCGGGGCGGTGTTCGACCGCGAGGGAGAGACCCTCGATGCCGCCCGCAGCTTCGAGCGTGCGGAACCCCGCGAACTGCAGAACCTTCCGTGCGAGCCTTCTGTTCTGCTCGCTGTCGTCGACGATCAGGATCAACTCATGGGCCATGGCCGAGATGCTTCCTCCTGGACGGGGAGGCTACGCTCTCGGGCCTGAGCGCAAAAGCGTGCCTGCCCACGACCGGTACCGGGCTGGCCCCCCTCGACGCGACGGCTTACCCTCTGCACGTGTTCTCCGACTTCGATCGGGAGCGCCGGCGGATCGAGGAGGCCCTCCACGACGGCGTTCAGCAGGATCTCGCCGCGACGGTGGTGGCGCTCGAGCTAACACGGACGCTTCTCGACACCGACCCGGCAGCCGCGCGCAGTGAGCTCCAGGATTTGACCGCGCAGGTCGAGGCGGCACTTGAGCGAGTGCGGGCCTTTGCCGGGACCGTCTATCCGTCGATTCTCCCCGCCCGTGGGCTGACCGACGCCCTTCGCTCGCTCGATGTCGAGACTTCGGACCTCGAGCGGTATCCCCTCGAGGTCGAGGAGGCGGTCTACTTCTCGTGTGACGCCCTGCGAAACCGCGCGAGCCGGGCCCGAGTGTGGAGCGAGGGTGCCGCTCTTCGCATCGAGTTCCGCGGCCTCACGGCCGTAACGGACGACGAGCTTTCACACGCTCGCGAGCGAATCGCTGCGGTCGGCGGTCAGCTCGACCTCTCAGCCGAAGGTATTTCCGCTGCTGTCCCGCTCAGGTAGAGGATCACAGCCTTTACTCGTTTGTGGACGGTGGTCTCCCAGGCGAGACCGAGCTTGAGAAAGATCGCGTGGATCGCCTTCTCGACCGTGCGGTCGCTCAGTCGCAATGCTTCGGCGATCGCCGCGTTGTTCTTGCCCTCCGCCATCTCACGGAGGACATCGCGCTCTCGCTGCGTGAGCTCGTTGAGGGGCGATTGCTCGCGCCGCGCCTTCTCGGCGACGAGCGCCTCGACCACCTTCGGATCGACGACCGATCCTCCCTCTGCCACGGCCCGGATCGCCGCGAGGAGCTGGTCGACGTCGTGGACGCGCTCCTTGAGCAGGTAGGCCCGGCGCTCCGTCCCTTCCTTGAATAGCGCGAGCGCGTAGGCGGGCTCCAGGTACTGGCTCAGCACGACCACGCCCACGTCTGGATGCTCGCGGCGCAATTGGTCCGACGCCCGAATCCCTTCGTCGAGGTTGCCGGGGGGCATGCGGATGTCGGTGACGACGACATCGGGGCGCTCGGCCTCGACGGCGGCGAGCAACGAGTCGAGGTTCTCGCAGACCGCCGCGACCTTCAGATCCGCGTGCGTCTCGAGCAGCCGCCTCATCCCCTCGCGCAAGAGGTAGTGGTCCTCGGCCAGCACCAGCCGCGTCGGCGGAACTGGAGCGTCCTTGGCAGGTGCGTTCGGAACGGCGACCCCGGCGGGCAACTCGAGTGCCGGATCCTGGGTCAGGATCCCCTTCTGCAACCGTTGCAGCGCCCGGCTCGGCTCGACGCCAAGCTCCTCCACGAGCAACTCCCGTGCCTGCTGGTACGCCTCGAGCGCCTCCGCCTGCCGGTCGGCGCGGTAGAGGGCGAGCATCAGCTGGGCACGTAGCCGCTCCAGCAGCGGGTGCTCACCGACGAGCACGTGCAGCTCGCCAAGCGCCTCGTCGTGACGTCCGAGCGCAAGGTCGCAGTCGATCCGGTCCATCAGCGCCGTCAGCCTCAGCTCGTCGAGCTGCGCCACCTCGTCGCGTCCGCGCGACTCGAGCAGCAAACCGGCGAGAGTCGGGCCGCGCCAGAGGGCAAGCGCCTCGCGCAGGGAGTCTGCAGACGCCTCGAGCTCGCCCGCAGCCGCGAGCTCCCGGGCGGTCGCGAGGAGCCGCCGCATGGCCGCGACATCGAGGTGGTCGGCCTCGACCTCGATGCGGTAGCCGCCGTCCGCGGTCGCGATCGGGTCGAGACCCTCCCGGGTCAGCGCCTTCCGTAGCTGGGAGACGAAGACGTTGACCGCCTTTCCGGCCGTAGCCGGCGGCGACTCGCCCCAGAGCTCGTCGATCAGCCGCTCACGCGAGACGAACTCGTTCGCATGCAAGAGCAGGACCGCCAAGACGAGCCGCTCCTTCGGCCTGCCCAGCGTGACCGGTTTACCCCCCTCGACCACTTCCAGCGGTCCGAGGATTCGGAATTGCACCGGCACGTTTTACCGCTTCGTCAGCCGCGAGGGAAGCCGCGCCCAACCAGGCCGACGCCTGCGCCGTTACTCGGCTAGGCCCGTGCTCTTTCCTCCGCGGCTGACGCTCGCCCGTGACGGCTCATGCAGAGCCCTCGGCATCAGAACGGGAGAGGAGCGGAAAGATGAAGGGAAAGGCACTTTTGATCACGGCCCTCTGCACGGTCGCGGCCGCGCTCGCAGTCCCGGCCGCAGGCGTCGCCGCAACGCCGTCGCAGACTGGTCTCGCGTACCACTGGCCCATCAAGCCGTTCGACAGTCAGCATCCGATCCGGGGCGCTTTCGGCGACCCTCGGACCGACAGCCCCGACGAACCCTTCGGCTCGACGGGACCGAACGAGATCGGCGCCGCCTCCTTCCACAACGGGATCGACATCGTGGCTGCGCCGGGGACACCGGTCTACCCGGTCGTGTCGGGCCGAGTTGCGCGCGCCAAGCCGGACGAGATCGTGATCGATACGTACGACGGACGCGCCTTCCAGTACTACCACCTGTCCAAGGCACGGAACGTCCGACCGGGCAAGTTCGTCGTCGCCTACCACACGGTGCTGGGCTGGATCCGAACGAGGTACGGTCACGTCCACCTGGCCGAGATCGACGGCCACCTGATCCACAACCCGCTCGACCCGGGGCACCTCGAGCCTTACCACGACTGGACGAAACCCGCGGCGACCGAGCTCTACGTCGACGACGGCCCCGTCCCGAGCCCCGTCGAGGGCCGCGCGGTCGGGCCTAGGGACCAGCTCGCGGTCGACGCCTCCGACCCGCCTGCGATGTCCGCCCCCGATGGTCCTTGGCACGGGCTGCCGCAGGTTCCCGCCCTGGTCGAGTGGCGGCTGTTCCACGGGGGGACGAGCACCCCATGGAAGGTCGCCGTCGACTTCCGGCAGACCGAGCCTCCGCCGAAAGACTTCTGGCAGGTCTACGGCCCCGGGACGTACCAGAACTGCCCTGCCTTCGCCGGCAGGGACTATCTCGGCATGGAGGGCCGCTACCTGTTCCGCCTCCAAATCCACCCGAACTACCTCAAGCCCGGCCTGTACAAGATCGCGGTGCGGGTCTCCGACATCCGCGGGAACCGGTCGACCGCCTGGTGGCCGCTGCAGATCGCCCACTAGCCACCGATCCCGAGTTGCGAAGACGTCCTTTCGTGGCAGATGACGTTCCCCGCGAACGACGTCCCGCTCTCCCCGAGCGACACCACTGCCATCGCCGGCAACTTCTCGGTCGAGCAGCTCGCACCTATGGCAGACGGTCTCGTTGCCCGCGGCGGCTTCTCCTGGATGGGGCCGGCCGACGATCCGGCACCCGGCAGCCTCGTCTGGCTTCGCTAGCTCCCCGGGTGCCAGACGCAGTAGCTGCTTCGCGGTGGGCGCACATGCGGCCGGAATTGCACGGAGCGCGCCGATAGCGGCGGCCCGGTTGCCTGGATGCCGGCGAGCTGGAGGACGCCGCGGCCGTGGTCCCAGAGTGCATAGGCGTGCCGGAGCTGGGTCACGTATCCGGTGACTGGACGGTGGGAGATAGTCGCGAGCCGGGCGAGCCAGCGCGCATTCGCGTTCCACGAGCACGTCGCGCCTCGGAACTCGTGCGTCTCCGAGGCCGCGACGCTCCAGACATCGATGAAACGCATCCCGGAGCGGATTTCTGCGGCGAGCGTCCCAAGATGGTGACTCGGAGAGCGGCGGGCGTACGCGGCCGGGCGCTCCGCCGGCGTGCCGCCTACCGACTGCTCGATCTCCGCCCGGGTCGGGTGATTCAGAGGCAGCGCGGCGAAGCGAGCAGCGAGATCGAGATAGCTGTCGATCATGACCAGCGCGGCGGGATGCAGGCGCGGCTGAGACGCCACCAGCTCGGCATTCGCAAACGCCGAGTACGAGACACCGACCACGACGAGCTTCGAGACCTTCAGGCCCTGGGCCTCGACCCTGGCGGGGAGCCGCGCCACGGCGGCGTCGTACGCCGGATCGCCCCAGTCCTCGAGCCGACCGGCCCGCTCTCCCGGGCGTTCATACCGGTCCGGCCCGTAGTCGGCACACAGGAGGGACGCGGCGAGGCGGCGTGCGAGGTTGCGCAACTGCATGCAGTAGATGGGTCCGCCGACCGTCATCAGCAGCAGGTGAGGCGACGATCGCGCCCCCGGCGCCGCGGTCAGTTGCTCCCGTACCAGCGGCGTCCCTCCGGCACGACGGGCACCGGCGGTGCCGGAACCGAACAGGCACAGCACCGTGCACGCGGCCGCGAGCGCAGCCAGGAGATGACCGGAGCGCAAGGGCAGGACGCTACCGCAGACACCGGGCGTCGATGCGTCGATCCGGGCGGCGTCGCTCGGGGTCGGCCCCGTTGCCGTTCGCCTCCGCTTGCGCGAGCATTTTTGCCGGAGGTCGGGACCATGAAGAGCCTCGTTGTGGCGGGGTTGTTCCTCGCGCTTCTGATCGTCCCCGCAACGCAGGTCGCGGCTGCGGCCGGTTGCTCACCGTCCGCGCGGACCGGCCTCGCCTACCACTGCGCGTACCGGTACGGGACCGGTCGGTAGGCAACAACGTCGGCTGGCGAAAGTCCCACGGGGAGAGGACAGTGAGGCTGGCGGCAGGCCGAGCACCCGCCCGACCATGACGCGGCAAGGCCTACGCACGCCAAATGTGTCCGGGTTACGTCGACCGCTATAACCCCCTAGCGCCGTAGCCTGCTCGAGGTTGGACCCCATCGACTATTTGTCACACAACTAGTCGGACCTGAGGCCGGCCTCGGTGTGTCGTCTCCCACCGAGCCATCGGCACTCAACTACCCCCAGCTTACGACGCTGGCTCAATGGGAGCCCGCCCCGGGGTACTCACCCGGCCGCGCCAGCGGATTGAGGGGCGAGCACGCGTCGCGACTCGCAATCTTGACGACGTGGCTCGCAATGTCGCATTGTAGGCTGGCCCTAAAGCGCGACCTTTTGATGGACGACCCAAAGGAGGACCGTGTCTAGCCTCAACGAGGGACTCCCGACGACAGCGGAGCGGGGCCGGCTAACCGGCCACAGAATGGCTTCTGCCCGCGCGGGCGGTGCCGACCACCGGTCCTTCAGGCCGCGCCGGCTCCTCATCGCAGCCGCGGTGATCGCAGTTGTTGCAGCCGCGCTCGCGGGCTGCGGTGGCAGCAGCCATAGCAGTACGTCGACAGCCGCGAAGGCGACCGACAACCCCCATGCGGGCACCATGACCTACTGGTACTGGGGCGAGAGCGACGCGCCTGGGGCGAATCACTGGATGCAGTCCATGATCGCCAAGTACGAGAAGCTGTACCCGAAGGTCCACATCAAGCTCGTGCCGCAGGCTGACGCCACGCTGATCGGCGCGTTTAACGCCACCGAGGCGACCAAGAGCGGGCCGGACATCGCCACGCAATGGGCAACCCTGCCGACGCTGACGCCGGCGTGGAACGGCGCTGTCGCCCCGATCTCCGACTACGTCCCCAAGAGCGAATGGTCCCACTGGATCGGCACCCAGGAGAACATGTGGCACGGCAAGCTGTGGGCGATGCCGATCTACCTGCTCGGCTCGCCGATGGTGTGGAACAAGCAGCTGTTCCGCGAGGCGGGCCTGAACCCCAACCAGCCTCCAACCACCTATCAACAGCTGCTGACTGACTGCCAGGCGCTGAAGGCCAAAGGGATCACGCCGATCGCCGTGGGCAACAAGGACGGGCTGATCGGCTCCTCAACCCTCTCGTGGTCCGGCAAGGGCGACCTCACCTCGCTCAAGGACCTCCTCAACGTCCAGCTCGGCAAGGAGGACGCCGGCTCGCAGCTGTCCACCTTCTACTCGCAGTTCGCAGGGCTGCAGAAGCACGGGTGCTTCAACAACGACATCGCCTCGCTCGGCGAGGTCCAGGGCTGGCAACTGTTCCCCCAGAAGAAGGGGGCGATGACATGGAGCACCGACGGGTTCGCGCTGCAGGCCGAGAAGGTGCTCGGCGCCAAGAACATCGGTGTTGCCGCGCCGCCGAACTTCGGAAACGGCCCGCTCGCCAAGGTCTACGACACCACGCAGTCGTCAGACGCGTTCATCACCTCGTGGTCCAAGCACAAGCGCGAGGCTGCGGCGTTCCTCGCGTGGCTGCACAATCCCGCGAATCTGGACGCGTGGTACAACGACACGCGGGTGTTCCCGGCCGACAAGCGCTTCCCGGTGAGCAAGGTCACCGACCCGATCGCCCGCCAGTTGTTCAAGCTTGACGTCAAGCCGGGGGCGGTCTGGCTCGAGAATTACCTTGCGCCGGAGGTCGACGCCAACGGAAGCCAGCCAGCTGGCGAGCTGGTCACCGCCGGTGCTGGGACGCCGGCGCAGGCGGTCGCACTCTGGACTAAGGCGATCAAGGAGTGGAAGCTCGCCCATCCCGACGAATACCAGAAGTTCCAGCAGTGGGCGAAGGGGTTCTAGGCCCCCCCGAAGCAGCAGGAATCACCGTTCATAGGGGGCGCCATTTCTGGCGCTCCCTATGGCCATACTGGTTCGCGACGCCGGCGCTCGCCGCGATCGGGTTCGCGTTCATTTACCCGCTGGTGCAGGTGATCCGGTACAGCTTCTACACCGGATCGGCGTCCCAAATGGTCTACGTGGGGACCCAGAACTACTCGTTCGTCTTCCACGACCCGGTGTTTCGCACATCCCTGTTCAACAACCTCAAGCTGCTTGCGACCGTGCCAGTGATGACCGGCCTCGCGCTGTTCATCGCCTTGCTGCTCTACGACCGGATCAAGGGCTGGCGGCAGTACCGCGCGATCGTGTTCCTGCCTTTCATACTGCCGGCTGCCGCCGTCGGGATCACGTTCTCCTTCCTGCTGGAGCGAAACGGGGGGCTGAACAGGTTGCTGTCGGATCTCGGGCTCGGCTTCCTCGCCCAGGACTGGCTCGGTTCGACGCACTTGGCGATCGCATCAATCGGAGGCGTCATCATCTGGCAGCAGCTGGGCTTCGGGGTGGTCGTGTTCAGCGCCGCGCTGCTCGCGGTCCCGGGCGAGACCGTGGAGGCGGCCCAGATCGACGGAGCAAACTGGTGGACGATCCAGCGCCGGGTCGTGATCCCGCAGATCCGCGGGATCATCGAGTTCTTCGTCACGCTCGAGGCGATCGTCGTGCTCTCGCAGGTGTTCACCTATGTGTACGTGCTCACGGCGGGCGGCCCGGCGAATTCCTCGAGCGTGCTGGAGTACTACATCTGGGTCAACGGCTTCTCCCAGGGCGCGACCGGGATCGCGTCGACGGTGGCGGTGATGATGCTGGGCATGGCCAGCATCCTGATTGTGATCTACATGCGCCTGCACACCAGAAACGTGGAGGCGTGATGCGGGTCCGAGGCGGCATCGGCTCGATCCTGCGGCAGGGGCTGATGCTCCTGGTCTGCGTCATCTCGCTGTACCCGATCTGGTTCGTGATCCAGACCGCGCTGAAGACACACCAGGACTACACGCTCAACCCAACGGGCCTGCCTACGCACCCGACCCTGCACAACATCACCGACGTCCTGTTCCACCTACCGATTCCGAGATGGGCGCTCAACAGCGCGCTCGTCACCCTCGGCTCGGTCTCGATCTCGGCGATATTCGCGCTGTTCGCCGGGTATGCGATCGTGTTCGGCACCGTCCGCGGCCGAGAGTTCCTCCTCCGTGTGAACATCGGGCTGATGGTGGTACCCCCGGTCACCCTGCTCGTCCCGATGTTCGTGCTGATGGTGAACCTCGGTTTGATCAACACGCTCCCGGCGGTGATCATCTTCTACTCGGGCCTGATGGTTCCGTTCTCGGTGTTCTTCTTCGTCAACTTCTTCCGCCAGATCCCCGGAGAGTTGATCGAGGCCGCGACGGTCGATGGCGCCCGGCATTCCACGATCCTGCGGCGCGTCGTGCTGCCGGTGTCGTTCGCGGCGGTCTTCACGCTGATGATCGTCAACGCGATTTGGGCATGGACTGAGTTGCTGATCGCGCTCGTGTTCCTCCAGGACCAGGGCAAGCTAACGCTGATGGCGGGGCTGGCCCAGTTCCAGGGCCGCTACACGATCAACGAGCCGCTCGTGCTCGCTGCGACATTGATGGCGATAGTGCCGGTCGTCCTCATATACCTGGGCGGCCAGCGTTTCTTCATCCGCGGGCTGACGGCAGGCATCGGGAAATAGGCTCGGTATGAGCGAGATCAGCATCGTCGGCGTCAGCAAGCAGTTCCCGAACGGGTCCCGTGCCCTGGACGACGTCAACCTACAGATCGAGGACGGCCAGTTCGCAGTCCTTGTGGGCCCGTCGGGGTGCGGCAAGACCACACTGCTTCGGATCATCGCCGGACTCGAGAAAGCCACGAGCGGGATCGTGCGGATCGGCAATCGGGACGTCACCGACCTGCCGCCGGGCGACCGGGATGTGGCGATGGTTTTTCAGAACTACGCCCTCTACCCGCACATGACGGTGGCCGAGAACCTTCGCTTTGGCCTCGAGGTCCGCAAGATGCCTCGCAAGGAGATCGAGCAGCGCATGCTCGAGGCCGCCGAGATGCTTGGCATCAGCGAGTACCTCGACCGTAAGCCCCGGCAGTTGTCCGGCGGCCAGCGCCAGCGGGTGGCGATGGGCAGAGCGATCGTCCGTCGCCCCCTTGCATTCCTGATGGACGAGCCCCTTTCAAACCTCGACGCGCAGCTGCGTGTGAGCATGCGCGCCGAGCTTGCCCGCGTGCACACGCAGCTGCCGACCACGACCGTCTATGTCACCCACGACCAGATCGAGGCGATGACACTCGGTGACCAGGTGACGGTCCTCCGTGACGGGGTCCTCCAGCAGAGCGGGAGCCCGGAGGAGCTGTTCGAGCACCCGGTGAACGTGTTCGTGGCGACGTTCATCGGCTCGCCGTCGATGAACATCGTGCAGGGGTCGGTGACGGGCGACCACGTCCACGCCGGCGAGCTGAGCATCCCGTTACCGCGTGCGATCGCCGCCGGCATGGAGGGCCGCGACGTGATCATTGGCATCCGCCCCAGCGACCTGCTGGACGGTCGCCAGGCCGATCCGGCGCTGCCTCGGATCGAGGTCACCTGCGACGTTGTCGAGTACCTTGGCACCGAGGCGAACCTGTTGTTCTCGGTCAACGCGCGCCAGATCAGGGGCGCCCTTGCCGACGAGGATCAGGAAGCGGATCCCAACGCCAGCCGCGCACGGCTGACCGCACGCGTGGGCCGCGCGTCCGGCGCCCGCCCCGGTGATCGTCTGAAGCTCGCAGTCGACGTCGAACGCCTTTACTTCTTTGACGCCGACACGCAGTTGACGATCCACGCGCCTGGACGGCAGGCGGCAGTGCTCTCGTCTAGTTGAGCGAGCCTATCCCTCCGGGGCCAGCTCGAGAACGCTCTCCGGCAGGACCTGCCCGCCATCGATTATCAGCGTCTGGCCCGTGATGTACTTCGCCTCCTTGGAAGCCAGGAACCGCACTGCCCACCCGACGTCCTCAGGGTCTCCGAACTCACGCATGGGGATCGCCGCCGCCATCCGGCGCTCATGCTCGCGACCAAGGTCGGCGAAGCCGGGAGTGCGAATGTTTCCAGGCAACACCGCGTTAATCGTGACCCCATGTGCTGCCACCTCGAGCGCCGACGAGCGCATCAGACCAAGCATCGCCGCCTTCGACGCGCCGTAATGAGCGTAACCCGGCTGGCCGACGACGGAACCGGTGATCGACGACGTGAGAACGACGCGGCCATACCGTTGAGCGATCATCGGCGGCAGGCATGCCTGGATCGCGAACAACGCACCGCGGACGTTGATGGTCATCAGACGATCCCAGTCTGGGCCAGAGATCTCAGCAAGCGGGATATGTGGATAGATCCCGGCATTCGCGGCCAGAATGTCGACGCGCTTCCATCGCTCTAGCGCGCGTTGGACAGCTGCCTCAACCGAGTCACGGTCGGTGACGTCCATCTTGGTGGCGGCGGCCGACAAACCGTCCTCACCCAGTTGGGCTGCTGCCGCCTGAGCGGCCTTTTGATCGACGTCGCCGATGAAGACGTGCGCGCCTTCTCCAGCGAGCACACGGGCTATCCCGAATCCGATCCCACGTGCCCCACCGGTGACGAACGCGACCTGTCCATCGAGCGATTGCATTCGGAGGATCATACGAGGGGGTTCGCGCTACGCGGGCCGCGCGTGATCACGTCCGCGCTGTGCGTCGATCCATCGATCTGGACTAGGCTCGCACGGTGATCCTCGAGGAGGACGCGATCCGCTCGCTGTCCGACATCACGCGCGCGCGTGAAGTCATACGGGACGCGTTCCACGCGCTTCACCGCGGCGAGGCGACGCTCCCGAGCATCATCTCCATGCCCTTCCGCGACCCGGAAGGCGTGGCACACATCAAGGTCGGGCACCTTCATGCCGATCCGACGTGGACCGTCAAGGTCTCCGCCGACTTCTTCCCGGGCAACCGCGAGCCGACCCGTCACAGCGGCATGATGGTCGTGCTCAGTTCCGAGGACGGAAGCCTCGTCGCCGTCTTGCGCGACAACGGCTACCTCACGGAGTTGCGCACCGGCGCGGCGGGAGCGCTCGCGGCCGATCTGCTCGCCCGCCCGGACGCGAGGACGGTAACGATCATCGGCGCGGGCAGCCAGGCGCGCTACCAGCTTGAGGCACTCCGCGACGTCAGACCAATCGAGAGCGTGCGCCTTGCCTCGCGCACTCAAGAGCGTGCGAAGACGTTCGTCGCCGAGATCGAGAGCCGGTTCGGCCTGTCTGCGCAGCTCTTTGACACGGTGCAGGAAGCGGTCGCCGGAGCCGACGTCGTCGTGACGACGACCCAGTCGACGGCCCCGCTCGTGCAGGCGGAGTGGCTGGCGTCAGGCGCACATGTGACTGCTGTCGGCTCGGATGAGCCCAGCAAGTGGGAGCTCGACCCCGACGTGCTCGCACGGGCCTCGGTTGTAGCCGTCGACGACCGCAATCAGACGAGCAGCTACGGCGAGCTGCACCATGCGCTCGAGGCCGGGGCGCTCGAAGCCTCAAGTGTCGTCACACTCGGCGAGCTGATCGCCGGCGACGCCCCGGGCAGGACTGGCGACGACGACGTCACAGTCGCCGACCTCACGGGGGTCGGCATCCAGGACGCCGCCATCGCGGCATTCGTCGTCCGGGCCGCAGCGCAGGCTGGCTAGAACTCGTGCGCTACCGGCGGATGCGAATCGAGGTCGAGTCGCCCGAGCAGCTCGGGTATGCGGCGATCAGGCACAACCTGGCCGAGAGCTCGGTCTCAGACATGTGCCTCGCCGACTACGGCATCGACGCGGATGTTGGCCGGATCGTCCTGCCATACGGCGACCACCTCGGCCTCAAGCGGCTACGCGAGTTGATCGCCGCGAGGGGACATGGGCTGTCGGCGGACGACGTGCTCCTCACCGCCGGCGCGGCGTCCGCGCTGTTCATCGTCGCGACGTCGCTGCTGCACGAGCGGACACACGCGCTCGTCTGCTCCCCGAACTACGCGACAAACCTCGAAACGCCGCGTGCCATCGCCGCCGACCTTGAGTCGTTCCCGCTCGCCTTCGAAGACGGCTGGCGGCTCGACCTTGACGCGCTCGAATCACGCCTGCGCCCGGAGACGCGGCTGGTGAGCATGACCTACCCGCACAACCCGACCGGAAGCATGATCGATCGCGAGACGCTCAAGCGGCTCGTTGCGCTCGTTGAGCGGCATCCGAGCGCCCTGCTGCTCGTCGACGAAACGTACCGCGAGCTGGCGTACGGCGAGCCGTTACCGATGGCGGCCTCGATCTCCCGGCGCGTCATTGCGGTCTCGTCGATGTCGAAGAGCTACGGTCTTCCCGGGCTGCGCAGCGGCTGGCTGACCTGCCGCGACCCCGTTCTGATGGAGACCTTCCTCGCGGCCAAGGAGCAAATGTTCATCACTGGCGGCGTCTTGGACGAGGAGCTGACCGCGCGCGTGCTCGAATACGGGAGCGCGACGTTCGCGCAGATCAAGACCCGGACGAAGACCCAGCTCGCGATCGTGCGCGAGTGGGTCGCGGGCAACGAGCACTTCGAATGGGTCGAGCCAGCGGCCGGTGTCGTCAGCTTCCCGCGGCTCCGACCCGAGCTTTGCATCGATATCGACCGCTTCTACACGGCACTCTTCGAGGACCACGGCACCTACGTGGGGCCGGGCTGGTGGTTCGACCAGGACCCGCGCTACTTCCGGCTCGGATTCGCGTGGCCGACCGAGGACGAGCTGCGCGGTGGGCTCGCGGGGCTCGACCAATCGGCCGCGGCTAGTCTCGTCTAGCGGACGTAGGGCTCGAGCACGTCCCGTGGCATCGTGCAGGACGCGGTGTAGTCGGTGTTGCTGATCTGACAGATGCCGGCGTGCGCCACCATGGCGAGCAGCATCGCTGCCCTCGGTCGTGTGAGGTCGTAGTCCTCCACCACCCATTTCAGGAGCTCACGAAATGCAAGCCGCGCGCTCCACTCGAGCGGCCGCTCCGAGACGATCGTGGTGAGGCTCTCGGCGGTCTCAATTCGCGGCCACTCCATCGACGCGGGACGAAGCCTCGGCTCGGCGCTTGCACTCACGAGCGCCCCCACCTCGGGCGGGGCAGCTATCTCGCCGTCACCCATCAGCGCCTTGCAGTCGCCGAAATAGAGGCCGGCGCCGTCATGGGCGACGGGGAGCACGAGCGTCGCTCCCGCGCGCAGGTCGGGGCAATCGAGGTTACCGCCGTATCGCCCCTGCAACTTCGCGTGCACAGTCCCTTCTTCCGGCGCGACCGCGAGACAGCCGATCAGCGGTTTGGCCTGCAGCGTCGTGCGGTCGTCGAACCGGATCATTCCCGAATCGACCTCAAAGAGGTGCACCGCCGTCTCGTCGTCCCACCACTCAAGCGGGTCTGCCGCCTCGTATGCGCCATAGACGACGACGCCAGGCGTAGTCACCTCCACGGCGTGGATGGTTACGGCCACCGCGCCGCCAGGCACTGCGCCCTCGACAAAGATCGGCCCGACGACAGCCCACTTCACCGCCTCCGCCTTTGCGTGGTTCTCGCTTGTGAAATCGGACGGCGCGCGGAAGTAGTTCGACCAGCCCTCGACGGACTCGACCTCGAACACCTCGCCGGCCGCCACGGTGCCAATCGATGCGTGTTGGGAGCTGTACGCGTACTTTGAGTCGATGGCTGAGAAGCGCTGCATGGACGGGCGGCGAACATACCACCGGGCCGGACTTGGTCAATTCGTCATATCTCGTGACGCCTCGGCCGCGTCGGGGAGAGCGTCCGAGTGTGGCCGACCGGCTTCCGTACGATCCTCTTGTCCATGACGCCGAGCAGCGCGTCTGCGGACCGGTGCAGAGCCAGCACACGGTTGTCCGGAGGGATGGATGGCCCGCAACGTGAGCCGACATCGCCGCCGTCGACGGGATGCTTGAACGGCACGCAGAGATCTCGCGTTCTTGACAGAGTCTCAACGCATGAGCGCAGCTGCCCTCCGTTCGGGATCCGACCGCACACTCGAGCTTCTCCGGCGCCAAATCGGCCGTTCGCTCAACGAGATCGAGACGCCCGCTGTTGTCGTCGACCTTGCCCGTCTTGAGGCGAACCTGACGACCCTGCAGTCCTACGTCGACCAGCACGGGATCGCGCTGTGGCCGCACACGAAGACGCACAAATCGCCGGAGATCGGCCTGCGCCAGCTGGAGCTGGGCGCCGCGGGGCTAACAATTGCCAAGACCGGCGAGGCCCAGGTCTTCCAGGAGGCCGGCGCCCCGGCGCTTCTCGTGCACTATCCGCCCTTCGGAGCCGACAAGTGGGAGCGGCTCGCCGACGTGGCAGCGGAGGGAGTGGCGCTCACGGTCGCCGTAGACAGCGTCGCGCCAGCCGAAGGTCTCGCCGCTGCACTCCACCGCCGTGGCCTACGCGCGGAACTCCTCGTCGAACTCGATGTCGGTCTGCACCGAACGGGGCGCAGGACAACCGCGGCGGCGCTCGAGGTCGCGCAGCAGCTCTCGCGCCTTCCTGCGGTCGAGGTGGCCGGCATCAGCTGCTATCCAGGGCACTGCCGGCCCGAGGACGCGGAACTACGGGAAAAGCTGCATGCTGTCGACAGCTTCCTGCGCGAGACCCGCGATGTGTTTGCAGCCGCGGGGTTTCGAACGGACCGGATCTCGGGGGGTTCGACGCCTACGCGCTACCTCACGCACACGACCTGCGTCAACGAGCTCCGCTCAGGTACCTATGTGTTCCTCGACCGCAATGACGGCGAGGTCGACGAGTGCGCGCTCTGGGTGGAGGTGACAGTGATCTCGGACGCCGTGCCGGGCCAGATCATCGTCGACGCCGGCTCGAAAACATTTACCGAGGACGGTCACCCCGACGGCGGCCACGGGGCTGTCAAGGGCTGGTCCGCAATCGACTTCGCGGAGATCAACGAGGAGCACGGCTATCTCGATGTCTCTTCCCTCGACGAGCGGCCCGCGGTCGGCCAGCACCTCCAGATCATCCCGAACCACGCGTGCGGCTGCGTCAACCTGCACGACGGCTTGCTCGCGGTGCGCGACGGTGTCGTCGACCACGTCATTCTGGTCGCCGCGCGCGGTCTCGTGCGGTGACGATATGACCTCCCGCAGGAGCTGACCTTCAGGGCCGACCCCAGCTGCGACCGCTGGAGCGCAACTCGACAGCAAGCGAGAAGCCGCCGTCAGACGAGTCGCCGTTCCTGTGCCCAGCGCGAGAGCTCGTGGCGTGAGGTGAGTTGGAGTTTGCGGAGCACGCTCGACACATGTGCCTCCACGGTCTTGATCGAGAGGTGGAGGCGGGTGGCGATCTCCTTGTAGCGGTAGCCGCGTGCAATCAGCTGCAGCACCTCGCGCTCGCGGGGCGTGAGATTTTCGAGCTCAGCGTCGCCGCCGAGGGGCTCGCCTTCCCGGAAGGCGTCGAGGACGAAGCCCGCCAGCCGCGGCGAGAACACGGCGTCTCCCTGTGCGACACGTTCGATCGCAACCTCGAGTTCGGAGCCCGAGATCGTCTTCGTCACGTAGCCGCGGGCGCCCGCACGGATGACGCCGATCACGTCCTCGGCCGCGTCCGAGACCGACAGCGCGAGGAACTTCACGGCAGGCCGCTCCTGTGTCACTCCAGCGATCACGCCCTCGCCGCCACCGTCCGGCAGGTGGACGTCGAGCAGCACGACGTCCGGGTCGAGCTCACGGATCAGCGGGACTGCCTCGGCGACGGTTCCCGCCTCGCCGACGATGTCGACCGAGGCCGCGATCTCGCCCCGCACGCCGGCGCGGAACAGCTCGTGATCGTCGACGAGGACGACGCGCCGCTTCACGATTTGCTCCGTGGCAGGCGTAGCTCGACCTCGGTCCCGGACCCGGGCGCTGTGACGATCGTCGCTGTCCCCCCGGCGCGCTTGAGCCGTCCTTCGATCGACTCGGCGATGCCGCGGCGGTCGGGAGCGACCGCGGTGCGGTCGAAGCCGGCGCCGCGGTCGCGGACGAACACGGAGACGGTGTCGGCGCCGACCTCGGCGTAGACGGCGATCTCGACGGCTCCGGAGAACTTCGCCGCATTCGTCATCGCCTCGCGCGCCGCGAGCACGAGCTGGCGCGTGCCGTCGTCGAGCCGGGTGTCACCCGCGGTCGCGAGCTCGACAGGCACGCCGTGCAGCTCCTCCACATCTGCCGCCGCGTCGGCGAGCGCCGCGACAAGACTCTCCGCATCGCTCACCCCGCTGCCGTATAGCCACCGACGCAGCTCACGTTCTTGCCGGCGCGCGATCGTCGACACCCGCACCGGATCTCCCGCGTGCCGCTGGATCAGCGCGAGCGTCTGCAGGACGGAGTCGTGTATCCGTGCGGCAACCTCGGCGCGCTCCTGCAGCCGGATGCGCTCTGTCCGTTCCGTTGTCAGCTGCCAGAGCCACGGGCCGACCACGAGGACGAGCGCTCCCGCCACCGCTCCCGGCGCGAGGAAGCCACCACTCGCCCCGCTTCGTCCGAGGAAGATCACGGCCCCGGCGACTAGCAACACGACCCCGAGCCGAGGCACCGAACCGCCCGGCCGCAAAGAGCCGCCCGCGGCGAGAACGGTGACGAACCCGGCGACGAGCAGCGTCGCCCCGAGCAGCGCCGTGCCCGACAGGCCGAGCGCGAACAGGATCGCGGCCGACGCCACTGCGAACAGAATCGCCGCGGGCAGGGCGCGGCGACCCCTCGCGTAGATCCAGAGCGCGAGGTAGACCAGAATGCCGGCGCCGCCCGCAAGCGCAAGAATCGCGAACACCAGTCGGACGAGGGTCGCATCGACGGCAAGCCGAGCGGCGATGCCGCCGCAGACGCCCGCGATCAAGCGGTCGTCGCTGCTGCGCTCGAACAGCAGCGAGCTCACCGCTCAGCCTGCCCGGACGACGTCCACCGTCCCGAGGCCGACCCGCGCGTCGATCACGTATCCGCCTCCCGCGCCGGTCCTGACAACTGCGTTTCGTCCCGAGTCCCTCAGCTGCAGGACGCGCACGTCGCCGACCTTCGCGCGCGCGTACACCTGAACAGGAACACCGTAGGGAACCAGGACCCGCAAAGTGCCCACACCGACCTTCGCACTGACGTGCAGCTCCGTCGCGGCGGGTCGAATCGCCGACAGGTCGAGTCGCAGGTTCCCGGCGCCGAGCTTGTAGGACGGTGCGATCGACGCCGCAGTCGAAGGTGCATAGACGTGGCTGCCGACTCCGTCCCCGAGGCTGACGTTGAACCACGAGAAGGCGAGCACGACCGCGGTAACGGCTGCGGCAAGCGCTACTGCGGCGAGCGCGAGAAACAGCCGGAGCAACCGACCGCCCCACCGGCCGCTGCGGCTCACCCACAGGACGAGTAGGCCGACGATGAGCACGAAGATCCAGCCGGCGCCTGCTGCGGGCCAAAGTGCCGCCCGGGAGAGCAGGACGATCAATGCCACGCCGACGATCGCGAGGCCGATCAGCGGCCACGGCCGCTCCTTCCGCTCCGCGAGGACCTGCTCCGCGAAGGAACGATCTTTTCCCTCGCCGGGCATGACGAGCGCCGCTGCGAGATAGACGAGAACCCCCGCTCCGCCGAGCAGGGTGAGAACGACGAAACCGACGCGAAAGACCGTCGGGTTGAGATCGAAGTAGCGACCGAGGCCGCCAGAGACGCCCGCGAGCATCTTGTCCGACGCGCTCCGTTCGAGCCGCCGCACTGCATTGGGATGTGTGATGTGTTCGGTCATGCTCCGAGACTGCCTCGCCCGCGAACTCAGCGCCATCCGGACTTTCCCTGGTCCCACCCTCACCCGCAAGAGAGGGATCACAACGTTCGGGGAAGGCACAAGGCGAACATCGTGCGAGCGGCCCGCTGTGGACTACGCCGCTGCCGACCCCAGCTACGACCGCTGGCGCTTACCCCCAGCTACGCAAGCGGGGAACCTGACTCGGTCTCTTACGCGCCGACCGCCCAATGCGGCGACTAGTGACGTCTAACCGATTACGCGACTTCCAGCGAATTTGGCACGCCCTTGCCGAGGTCACGGCGCTCGACCAGGTTGCCTCTCTCGGCCGGCTTTAGGGTGGCTCGGTGAATGAGTGCACGAACGCGGTTATGTCGTGGGAGCGGACGATTGCGTCCCCCGAGCGAACGGCGAGCCGCAAAATGACGTGATCGGAGAGGCGCCCTTCATAGTCGGGAATGTTGAGGATGAAGCGGTAGGGTGCGGCAGGTTCGACGTAGACAGGGTCATCGAGGCGTGACCAGAATGACTCGCCGATCTCGAGCCATACATCTTCGTCGGGGTCGATGTCCCCGGCGCTCCAGATGCTGCGGTCGATGACGACGTCGTAGGCATCGTGCAGCTCGACCTTGATCGCCTGCGGCGTCTCTCCCTTGAAGGGCGTGGCGAACAGGTGCGCGAGGCTCAGTATCTCGAGCCCAACGTGTGTAAGAAGCACTTCGCGGTCGGAGCGGTTGATGATCGTGACGTCGAAAGGAAGATCCGACCCCTCTACCCATTCGTTCCGGTGCACGTACTGGCTCGTGCGGCGGTCGAAAGGGAAGGTCGTGCGACGCGGCGGCGGCTCATAGTCCTGCCAATAGGGTGAAGAGCGCACGATGGCGATGCTCGTGAATTCGACCCGCGCGAACGATTCTTGCGACGAGGGAGGCGCATCATCGGGCAACGGGCGAAAGTGCCGGTAGAGAGGCCTGACCCCGGAGCCCAGCGCGCGAAGTGCGGCCGAGAACGTCGCGATCGCACCCGCCGCCGCGAGCACGATCCCGTACCAACTCGACCAAGAGAACGCGAGGATCAGAGCTAGGAGCGTAGAGCATCACATCTCGGCTACCACTCGCTGCCTCAGGCGCGATAGGACTCCATCCCGGCTGTGACCTGACGGCTCGATTCACCCTCGCTTCGACTCGCGGTGCACTCCCTTCGCTCGGTTCGAGGAGCCTCCAGGGACGTGACCCGGATCAGTGGTTACGCCCGCCGCCAACCAGGATGAGGAGGGAAGACTGAACCAGCTACGTGCCATAGTGGACACGCCAGGGCCAGCGATCACCTCTCCGGACAAGTACACCCGTCAACTTGTAGCGATTAAGGGATGTTGCCGGTCTCGGTCACCATTCGGGCTCGGCCTAGGGCCAGTAGAAGACCAACGTCGCGCTTCGGTCCGCCCGGTCAAAAGCGCATCTGATGGGGCAGGGTTTCTCGATCGGTTCGCGAGGCGTCATCTTGACCGGTTCCGCTCTTTCGTGACGCCCGATACTGGGCTCGAAGGAGCGCTTCCCAGCTTACGACGCCGGGCCGCTCGCCCTGGTTGCGCGCAATTCTCTGCGACTCCTCCGAGCAAGAGAGGGCCAGATATGGTCCGGTGGTTTCGAAGCCAACAGGGCAGCAGGAGGCGGTGTGCTAGCGGTACGGCTGCACCATGACGGCTTGAAGGTTGAGGAGATCGAGACGCCGTCGCCGGATCCGGGCGAGGTGCTGGTGCGTGTGCGTGCGGCAGCGATTACGCGCGACGAGCTGGATTGGCCGGTCGACCGACTGCCGGCGACCCCGTCTTACGAGCTTTCGGGCGTTGTGGCTGGCAGCGATGACGCGGTTTATGCGCTCACGCCTTTCGATCGCGACGGCGTGGCTGCCGAGTACGCCGTCGTCCCAGCCGATGCGCTTGCACCGAAGCCATCGCAGCTGAGCCACATCGAGGCGGCAGCTCTGCCGATGGGAGGGCTAACCGCCTGGCAGGCACTGTTCGTGCACGGGCGGCTCGCTGCAGGCGAACGGGTGCTGGTCACAGGCGCCTCGGGCGGAGTTGGACACATCGCTCTCCAGCTTGCGCGACACGCGGGCGCAACGGTCGTGGAGAGCGGTCCAGCCGATCTGGTCTTCGACACGCGTGGCGGCGAGGTCCCTGCTGGCGAGCGCGTGGTCACGATCGCAGAGGAAATACCGGACGCGACCTACTTCATCGTCGAACCCGACCGTGAGCAACTGCTGGAGTTGCGAACGCTCGTGGACGCAGGCGAGCTTCGTGTGGAGGTCGACTCGGTCTTTCCGCTCACCGAGGCCGTGGCGGCGTTCGAGCGAGTCGCGGGCCACGGGAAGCGTGGCAAGGTCGTGCTCGAGGTGGGCACCGACTAGTCGGAGGGTTCGGCCCTCTGCTCTGCAGGCCACGCCACATCACTGACGCCAGTAACGTGCGCCGAGCAGGATGCGAGTGGCTGGGATCACTGCGCTCAGCGAGCCCGTCGAGATCCTTGAGGTGGACGAGTTGGCGCCGCCTGCTGCAGACGAAGTCCTGATCGACGTCGCCGCCGCCGGGATCGGCAACTGGGACGAGCTTGTCAGAGTCGGGAGCTGGCGGATCGGCGGCCCGGCTCCGATGGCCCTCGGGACGGAGGCGACCGGGACGATCGCAGCCGTTGGCGCCGGCGTAGCAACGATGCGCGAAGGCGACGAAGTGATCACACATCCGCTCCCGCTCCGACGCCACGGGACGTGGGCGAGGCGACTGCTCGCTCCGGCGACGACCATCGCTCCCCGACCGCAAGAGGCGTCCTGGGAAGCCTGTGGAGCTTTTCCAATTCCCGCGCTCACCGCAGCTCAGGCTCTCGACGAGGCTCTCGGAGTCGAGAGCGGCGGCTGGGTCGTAGTCAACGGAGCCGGCGGAGTCACGGGCGGGGTGCTCGTCCAGCTCGCTGTGGCTCGGGGCGTCCGTGTGATCGCGACTGCAAGCGCGAACAAGGCAGAACGCATTCGGGGCTACGGCGCATCGGAAGTGCTCGACTACCACGACGACTGGCCCGCCCTCGTCCGCGAGATCACCGGCGGCGGCGCCCCGAAAGCCGTTAACGCTGCCCGTGGACAGGCGGCCACCACGTTGAAGGCGGTTGCCGACGGCGGCCGCCTCGCGACCATCACCGGCGACCCGCCGCGGGACATGCGGGGCATCGCCGTATCAGACGTCTACGTCCGGCCCGACGGTCGACAGCTGTCAGCGCTGGCGAAGCTGCTAGCCCGCGGCACCCTTAGCGTGCCGATCGCGTCTGTCCGTCCGCTCGAACAGGCACCACAAGCGCTGCGAGAGGTCGTCTCGGCAGCAGATGGCGCGATCGTTCTGTCGCTCCGAACCTAGTCTGGCCCTGAAATGCTTGGCGCCGGCGCCGTCATGGCCCCCAGTAGCCCCCACTGGCTGAACCTCCAGCTACGACCGCGGGCTGCGCGTTACGCGCGAGGCTCGAGGTCGCCGCGGCGTGACCTTGCCATGAGATGCGCGGAGGCGTTCAATCGCGAAGATGTCTCCTCTCCGCAGCAGGCTCGCTGCTGCCGCGCTCGCCTGTAGAAACGAGAACGTCAAGCGCGTCGAGCTGGCCTGGGGCGCGGCGATCAGCGCCGAGTGGGCGTACTTTGTCGCGCTCGGCGTCTTCGCCTACGACGCGGGTGGCGCTTCGGCGGTCGGGCTGGCCGGGCTCATCCGGCTGTTGCCGGCGGCGTTCGTCGCTCCGGGCGCCGCTGCCCTCGGCGACCGCTTCCGCCGCGAACGGCTCCTGCTCGGTGCGGCGCTCCTGGGCGTGGTCGCGCTCGCGGGGTCCGCGGTGGCGGCCTTCGCGGGCTCCGACGCCGGCGTCTACCTCTGCGCTGCGCTCGTTGGGATCTCCTCGACGCTGATCAGGCCGACGCTTCAGGCACTGCTCCCGTCGCTGACACGGACGCCGGAGGAACTGGTCGCGGCGAACGCCGCCACCTCCACCGTCGAGAGTCTCGGGACGCTGGTTGGCCCGTTGATCGGAGGCGTGCTCGTTGAGCAGGCGAGGGTCGGCTTCACCTTCGCCGCCGCCGCGGCAGTCCTGACCGTGGGTGTTGTCCTGATCCTCCGCGTCCGCACGGAAGGAGCGGCGATTGGTCGGGCTGCCTCGCCCGGACGTCCGGCCTTTGCGTGGCGCACGGTGGCGCAGCACCCCGGCGCGCCGGTCGTGGTGACCTTGATGGTCGCGCAGGCATTTGTCCGTGGCTGCCTGAACGTGCTCATCGTGGTCGCCGCCTTCGAGCTCCTGGGCGGCGGTGGGGGCACCGTGGGCCTCCTTACGGCGGCGATCGGAGCCGGCGGCGTGATCGGCGCGGTCGCGTCCTCGACGTATCACGGCAACCGGCTCGCGCGTGTCTTCGCGTTCTCGCTCTTTGGCTGGGGCCTGCCGATCGTGCTCGTGGCTCCGAGCCCGCAACTCGCCGCCGTGCTCGTGCTCCTCGGAATCGTCGGCGCGTCGAACAGCGTCGAGGATGTCTCCGGCTTCACTCTCCTGCAGCGGGCGATCCGGGACGACGCCCTGAGCGGCGTGCTCGGGCTGATCTGGGGAGCGGCGATGGGAGCGCTCGCCCTAGGGTCGATCGTCACACCGTTCCTCGTTCGGGAGCTGGGAGCGCGCACTGCCTTCGTGCTCGTCGGGCTCCTGCTGCCGGCGCTCACGATCGCCGGCTTTCGCCGCATGAGGGCACTCGACGATCTGGCGGCGCCGAGCAGACAGCAGCTCCTGGTGGACGAGGTGCCAATCTTCGAGCCGCTATCACTGGCTGCGAAGGAGCGGCTCGCCGCCAAGCTCCTCCCGCTCAACGTTCCTGCGGGCGAGACGATCGTTCGGGCCGGCGACGTCGGCGACCGCTTCTACATCGTCGAATCGGGCACCGTCCGGGTCGGGCTCGACAACAGCGAGAAGCAGAGTGGCGCGGGTGCATACTTCGGCGAGATCGCGCTGCTGCGCGACGTGCCGCGGACGGCGACGGTGACGGCTGAGACCGCAACCCGGCTCTACGCGCTCGAGCGGGCGGACTTCCTCTCGGCCGTGACCGGTCACGCGCTGGCCGAGGCCGCGGCCGCGGACGTTGTCGACGCGCGGCTGGGTACGGGCGACTACGCGAGCTCGAGCACGCGAACCAGTTCGAGCACGTAGTCGCGGCTGTGAGCAGCGTTCGCGCGCCCACAGGCGGTGCCAGTCTTGTTGCTCGTGGTCGCGTCACAGCCCCTTGTGTTCGGTCCGTTCGGGTCGAACCGGTCGTCGCTGTGGATGATCGACCCGAGACCGGTGGTTGGGCTTGCGGCGATGCCGAAGTCGTCGAACACTCAGGAGATCTGTCACGCCGGAAGTCGCGAGTTCGGGCCCGTCGCTCCCAGAGTGCTCGTTCCGCCGGGCCCGAGCGGGTCTTCGGCCGATGGCCAAATATCACGCCGTATGCCTGAACCGTCTGGGTCTCGATGACCCCCAACCGCGACCCATGGTGGTCCCGCAGTCTTATGTGCAGAGTGCTGAGGGGCGGGTTCGGCCGGCGACGCGCGGCAACTTTGTGATCGAGGAGGGGCAACTTCGCTTGAGCCTGGCCGGCTGGCCTGCGGAAGCGCTGGAGCATGCCTGCGCCGCAAGCGGCTACGAGGAGTCGTGGCTTCTTCTGCCCCAACAGGCGTGTAATAGCTCTCTCTGGAGCCAGAGAGTTGGGTCGGCCAGCGCCGCGGTCATCACCGCGACCTCACGCCGGGAAGCCTCGTCGCCACCGCCGAGCTCGTTGATGACTTCCAGGGTGGGGATCCACCACCTCGCCCAGAGCGAGCCTCCGCGCACCACTTCCGTGGACGCCTCATTGCGTATGTCATGCAGCCCGCAGCGCTCGAACAGCGCGGGCAGCTTTTGACCAAATGCCTTGTCGTATCCACGAGGCACCCACCAGTCTCCGTCCAGCCATACACGTTGGTAGTCGTTGTACAGCCGGTGCGCAGGATCGACGGGAGCGGCTGTCCCCCAATCGGCGTCTTCGTCGAGGAGCCAGCCGCCTGGGCGCAGGCACTCGGCCATCTGCCTGATCGCCTGTTCCTGGCGTCCCTTGAGATGGAACAGCATCAATCGCGAGCAGACGAGATCGAACGAACCAGGCCGGAGCACGTCGATTGGGTCCTCAAGGATGTTGTGCTCGATTACCTCGAGATTCGGGAGCTCGAGCCTCGACAGGTAGCGAGTGTCGACGTCGGTCGCGACCACGTGGCCGGTCGCGCCGACCTGATCGGCCAGCCATGCAGCCATCGAGCCACGCCCTGCTCCGACCTCGAGACATCGCCAGCCAGGCTGAACCAAAGCGCGTCGCCGGTGCGAGACCGGATCGTAGATCTGCTCGAGAAGATCTAGCCGCTCATCCTCCGCGCCCTCGCGGCCCGCGGCGGCAAGGCGATAGTCAAGAGTCTCTGCGCGTGCAGCCAACCGCTCCGACTCTGCCACGCCGAGAACGTACGCTCCCGGATAGGCTGGCGCAACCCGGTCTTCGTGCAGTGGAGGCGGCGGGAATCGAACCCGCGTGACGTTCCCCCCGCCCAGGACGACACCTAGCCGTAAGGCATCCCGACGACGACACGCCCGCAAGCTAAAGCAGTAAGGGTTGAGAAAGCGCCATGCTGACCGTGCCTACGGTTGATTGGAATCGCGATCCGCTCGTATCCTCCCGACTGGAGGGGCTTAGTTGCAGCAGCGATTTCGTGATGCAAGCGGGTAGCCGTGGATCAGAATGACCGGCTGGCCGGTCCGATGATCTTCGTAGTGGATCTCGATCGGAGCATCGTTCTCGGTTCCAACAGGGATGCGGGGCATGCCCACTTCTCCTTTGTTGTAAGTCCTGGTCTCAGTGACCAGCTGCTTGGCCGCCGTCGATGTGGAGGATCTCTCCGGTGACGAAGGTGGCCTGCTCTAGGTAGAGGACCCCATCGACGACGTCGCTGATCTCGCCCGCGCGACCGAGCGGGTGGACGGCAGCGAGGCCGTCATATGAAGCGGGGTCGTGCATCGGCGTCTTGATCACTCCGAGCGAGACCGCATTGACGCGGACGCCTCGCGACGCATATTCGATCGCCAGCGAGCGCGTAACCGCGTCAAGTCCACCTTTCGTGAGGGACGCGAGCGCCGAGGGAGACGCGCTCCGAGCGTGGTCGACGAGACTGGTAGTCACGTTGACGATGTGGCCACCGCCCTGATCGACCATCTGTCGTGTGGCGCGCTGGGTGATGTGGAAGAACCCGGCGAGGTTGACTCCGGTCATTGCGGCGTAGTCGTCGGGGGTGTAGTCAGTGAACGGCGTGCCGATGAATAATCCGGCGTTGTTGATCAGCGTGTCGATGCGACCGAACCGATCGAGTGCGTGCTCCGTCACGCGCTGAGCGGTTTCCGCCTCGGCGATGTCGCCGGGCACCGTGAGGACGTCGGGGTCGGTGGAGGCGCGGATCGAGCGAGAGGTGGCGACGACCGCGTAACCGGCGCGAGCGAACGCCTTTGTGAGGCCAGCGCCGATGCCTCTTGAGGCACCGGTGACGATCGCGACCTTTCGCGGTTCGGACGCCGCCGCCGTCATGCGACCAGATAGGTCTCGTAAATCACGCTGTCCGGCAGGCGGCCGCCGACGCTGATGAAGACGCCTTTGTTCAGCCAGTCGAGCCGCCGGGACGCGGTCTCGATCTGGGTCCAAGTGCGGAACGTGTACTCGCTCGGGTCGACGTCCTCGCCGCGGCCGAGACGTTCGATGACCTCCGCGCTGCCGTGGCGGACGCCTCGTGACTGCACGTAGAGAAGCGCGCCGTCGTCGGTCTGGAGCGTGTGGCGGATGTCACCGAGTGCCGTGCCGTCGGGAAGCACGATCTGCCAGTCGGCGCTCGCGCCCGGTAGCAGCTTTCCGTTGAGCTCGGGTCCGGCGAACGTGCCCCCGCTCGCGGGCACGATCCGACGGCGTCCACGAGGGGTGTCGCCGAGATCGAGTGGCTCACCGAGCCTGGCCTCGAGGCGGAAGACTCGCTTCAGACGAGGATCAGGAAGCCGGTTTTCCATTGACATTGCCGCGAACCGGATCATTGGGATGGGCTTGGAGCGGCGTCACGGTGACCCTCAGCCAATCGGCGAGCGGCAGCTCCGCGAGGAGAGCGTCGAGCTGAGCCGAACTCTCTGCCCGGTACAGGCCGACGGCGGCTACCCCATCGTCGGTTCGCGGCCATCTCCACAGCCGGACGAGATGCCCCTCGTCTGCCAGCTTGGCTGCAGCCCACGACTCGGCCTGCTCACGGGCACTGATTTCGGACTCCGGCGTTCCCGCTGGAACTTGGAGATCGAACTCGACGAGAAACTCGGTCACGTCGGCAGGTCCGTCCCTGCCTGTTCGGCGACCATGTAGGCGGCGTACCAGGAAGACCAGTCTTCGCCATGGCCCGACCGCTGGTGGGCGGTCTCGGCCCGCCGAAGCGCGCTCTCCAGATCCACGAGGGATGCGTACCCCGTTTCCGCGGCGTTCACGCGACCGGGGAGCCGAGTCGTGACCTCCTGGGCCAGCCACGTATTGCCGTCGGGATCGGTGAAGGAGAAGAACGACCCGTAGCTGGTGCGCTCGGGGTCGGGACCCGGCTGGCGGGCGTCGACCGGGAACGGCGGGCCGTGCCAGATCTCACTCACCGCGATCCCGCGGTCGACGAGCTCGGCATGCGCCGCCTCGATGTCGGAGACGACCAGTCCGCCTTCCGCCGAGCCAGGCGCGGCCGTCGTCAGTCCCAGACCAAACGTGATCGACGTCCCGGAGCCGGGGGGCGTGAACTGGACGATCCGGAGCCCGTCCATCGGCGCAAGGTCGTCGTCGAGCCTCCAGCCCAAGCGCTCGTAGAAACCCTTGGACCGATCGACGTCGGACACGGGAATCACGTCAATCTCGAGTTTCATGTCGACCTTTCCGACGCTCGTGCTGCGGACTGCTTGTAAGTCCGTAGCGGTCATCGCTGCCACCTCCTGTATGTAGAAAGCCACCTCCATACCGACAGAGTGCGCGTCGCCGGTAGCGCTCCGCCACGACCGGTTTCCTCACTCTGGTAGGCGTTGCCTAACACCGGGCGTATCGTTCAAGTCATGGAGTTGAGGCAACTTCGCTACTTCGTCGCAGTTGCCGAGGAGCTTCACTTCGCCCGGGCTGCCGAGCGCCTGCGTATCGCCGCACCGTCGCTCTCGCAGCAGATCAAGTCGCTCGAGACGAGCCTCGGCACACCGCTGTTTGTCCGCGACCGCCGACATGTGGAACTGACCGCGGCGGGGAGGATGCTCCTGCCGGACGCACGCGAGATTCTCGACCTCACCGCGCGCGCACAACGCCGGGTCAAGGGAGCGACGGGCCCGCTCCGCCTCGGTTACGTCAGCTGGCTTCCCGACCAGCTCGCCACCTCGCCGGAGCTCGACATCCGCGTCGACGAATGGGTCATGCCGAGCCACGTTCAGATCGCGCGCGTCCTCGACGGCGGCCTCGACGCCGCGATCGCCTGGGCTCGAACGCGCGACGAACGGCTTGACCTTCGGTTGCTGTGGCCCGAGCCGCTAGTCGCAGTCACCCCTGCCAGCCGATCCGACAAGACCGTCTCGGCGCGCAAGCTCCGCGTCCTCGTCGACGCAGACCTCACGTCCTGGCAGGCGTGGAACAACTACGCGACCGAGTTTGCCGAAGCGGCCGGCGCTCGACTCGTGCACATCGACGACGGCGGCATTGCCGGCGCGGCGTTCCACGACCACGCCCTTCGTCTCAGCGCACCCGTCCTCATGTCACCGAAGCGGTACTTCGACAGATTGCCTGCGAGCCTACGCACGCGACCTGTCGTCGACCCCTGTCCGCTCTGGTGCTGGTCGCTCGTCACCCGCGCAAACGACGAGCGCGAGAGCATCGCAGCTCTACGCGAACATGCCAGCAACGTGACCGAACCGGCCGCCTCTCGAAGCCCTCCGGCCGGATCGATCTGGCTCCCCTCTGCGGAGCCCCACCGAGACCGATTCCGCTCGCTCGAATAACCTCAAGCGATACTCGGACGCTTTCGGCCGATCAAGCGGAGGGAGAGGGATTTGAACCCTCGATCCGCCTAACGACGGATAACGGTTTTCGAGACCGTGACCGTTCGCCTTGTGCGACGGCCCTCAGTTGGTAGCCCCAGAGCGACCACCAGCTGCCACCGCTGGCTGACCGTCGGCTGAACCCCCAGCTTACGACGCTGATGCCCAACGAGCCCAAGATCACGAGCGGCAAGATCATCGCTCAGAGCAACGAGCTCGCATTCGCGTAACTCGGCCACCTCGCCACGCGAGCGGGGTCGGCTTGCCGGCCCCTCTCGCGGGTTCAGGGCGGCGTCCCGCTCACTTCACGCCGAGATTCCGGTACAACGGCTGGGATGGTTTTCGACAGATGCTTTGGCCGGCTCGGATTCGCCGCGCTCGTGGCCGAGCTGTGGGACGAGCGGCGAGGCCGGCTCGTGACCTTCCGCGAGGCGCGGGCCTAACAGCTGGTGTCGTCTCCTGTTGCTCGCGACCGGACCTTGCGGGTCGCGATTCTGGCGCCGATCTCTTGGCGGGTTCCGCCGCGCCGGTACGGCCCGTGGGAGCAGTTCGCCTCTCTGTTGACCGAGGGCCTGGTCAGGCGAGGAGTCGACGTCACCTTGTTCGCCACTGCCGACTCGGTCACAACCGCTCATCTCGTCGGCACGGCGCCGGCTGGCTATTCCGAGGATCCGGCATTGGACGCGAAGGCCTGGGAGGCGCTCCACATCTCGGCGGTCTTCGAGCAGGCGGACGAGTTCGACGTGATCCACAACAGCTTCGACTTCCTGCCGTTGACCTACAGCGGCCTGGTCGAAACCCCTGTCGTGACCACGATCCACGGGTTCTCGTCGGAGCAGATCGTTCCCGTCTTCGAGAAGTACAACGGGGGCGGCTATTACGTCGCGATCAGCGATGCGGACCGGCACGAGCGTCTCGACTACGCCGCCACGATCCACCACGGCATAGACCTGCGCGAATTCGAGCTTCAGCGGACGCCGGGCGAATACCTCCTGTTCTTCGGGCGGATCCATCCGGACAAGGGGGTCGCGGAGGCGATCGACGTGGCCGAGCGCGCCGGCATGCCGCTCGTGATCGCCGGGATCATCCAGGACCACGGCTACTTCGAGCAACTCGTGGAGCCGCGCCTCGACGGGGAGCGCGTGCGCTATATCGGCCCGGTCGGGCCCGACCGTCGCGGCGGCCTCCTCGGCGGCGCACGGGCCCTGTTGCACCTCGTCAACTTCGACGAGCCTTTCGGGTTCAGCGTCGTCGAGGCGATGGCCTGTGGGACGCCAGTCATCGCGCGGCGGCGCGGCTCGATGGCAGAGATCATCCGTCACGGCGAGAACGGCTTCCTCGTCGATAGCGCGGAGCAGGCGGTTGCCGCCGTCCCCGCTTCGGGCGCGCTCGACCGGACCGCCGTGCGCGCGTCGGTGGAAGGGCGTTTCGACGTCGAGCGGATGGTGGACGACTACCTCGCGCTCTATCGGCGCGTCGTCGAACTCCACCGCGCCGCGAGAAACGGCCAAGAGGCCGGCCGCTGAGCGCGAGATCGCAGGGGGAGCTGTTTCGGGTCGGCGTCAACTACTGGCCGGCGCGTACCGGGATGAGCTGGTGGTCGAAATTCGATCTGGCAGTGGTTGAGGCCGACTTTGAGCGAATCGCCGCCTGCGGTCTCGACTCCGTGCGGATGTTTCTCACCTGGGAGGACTTCCAGCCGGCTCCAGACCGGGTCGACCCGTGGATGCTCGAGCGGCTCGTCGAAGTCGCCGATCTCGCCGGTGGGCTTGGGCTCGCGCTGATTCCCACCCTCTTCACCGGTCACATGAGCGGAGTCAACTGGATCCCCACCTGGGCGCTCGGAGGCTCGAGCCGTGACCCTCGCTTCCGGGTCGTCTCGGGCGGTAGGGTCGTCCACACCGGGCTTCGCAACTGGTACACCGACTCGGCCGTTGGAGATGCCCAGGTTCTCTTTGCCGCGGAGGCTGCCGCCGCCCTCGCCGGACATGAAGCGGTTTGGGCGTGGGACCTCGGCAACGAGAACTCCAACTGTGTTATCCCGTCGACCCGGTCAGCAGCACGCGCATGGCTCGCTCGCCTTAGCTCGGCGATCCGCAGCGCCGACGCGACGGCACTCGTCACGGTCGGGTTGCACATGGAAGACCTCGAAGAGGATCGCCGGCTTGGGCCGGCGGAAGCCTCCGAAGCATGCGATCTCCTCTCGATGCACGGTTACCCGATCTACGCGCGCTGGGCCGACGGTCCAACCGACCACCAAGTGCTCCCATTCCTTGCCCGGGTGACGCAGTGGCTCGGCGAAGGCGGTGACCTCGTGTTCAGCGAGTTCGGCCTTCCGTCATTGGTCGTCGAGGACGATGCGGGGGCCGCATATACGGCGAGGGCGCTGGAGGAGCTTCGTTGCGCCGGCTGCCTCGGCGCATTGCTCTGGTGCTATTCGGACTACGACCCAGCGCTGTGGGAGAGCCCGCCCTTCGATCTCGCGCCCCACGAGCGGAGTTTCGGGCTCTGGCGAGCCGACGGCTCACCGAAACCAGCGGTCGCCGCCATCGCGGCGTTCGTCGGCGCCGCGCGTTGCACCGCCGCACACGCGGACGCGTGGATCGACATCGACCGGGACGAGTTCCGTCTGGATCCGCGTGCGCAGCTGCCCCGCCTCTACCGCCGGTATCGGGAGCAGTCGCGAGGTGAAGCCCCGACGTCCGGCATGACCGACTGACTTCACGCGACTGGTGCGGCGAGGACGGCGTCGATCAGGTCGCTCAGTCGTGCGGTGGCAAGGCAGATGGAGCTGTCGGCGGCACCGTAGTAGAGGCGGATCTCGTCGCTGGCCTCATCGTGGAGAAGGCCGCAGGGGAAGATGGCGTTGGGAACGTCGCCCGTTCGCTCGTAGTCCGCGAAGGGGGCGAGGACCCAGGTGGGGAGGCGGCGGAGGACGCGGGTCGGTTCGTCGAGGTCGAGCAGCGCGAGACCAACTCGGTATATGTCTCCGGCCACGGTGTCCTTGACGCCGTGGTAGACGAGGAGCCAGCCGTGCTCGGTGGGTAGCGGGGGCGGTCCGATGCCGATCCGCGACGAGTCCCACCACGCGCCGGCGCGTGGTTGGAGCACCTGTTCGGGAGCACTCCAGCTGACGAGGTCGTCCGAGCGGGAAAGAACGATCTCGCCGTGCCCGCCGCCGAACTCGGTCTTGGGACGGTGGAGGAGCACCCAGCGGCCGTCGATCCGGCGCGGCAGGAGCGCGGCGTTCTTGTCCTCAGGGTGCTGGACCACCCCGTGTCGCTCGACGGCATCGAAGTCCTCCGTCGTAGCAAGAAAGACAGCGGGCCCGGCCGGGCCGTAGGCGGTGCAGGTGATCGCCCAGCGTCCGAGCTCTTCGACCCACACGACCCGGGCGTCCTCGAACCCCCATTGCTCGCTTTCGATCCCGTCGGTGGCGGCTAGTAGCGGCTCGGGCTCGACTGTCCAACCGTCGACGCCGTTTGCCGAGCGGGCGACTGTGAGGTGTGAGATCCCTCGGCGGTCTTCGACGCGCGCGAGCAAGACGGTCTCGCCGTTGCACGCGGCAGCCGCCGGGTTGAAGACGGCGTTCACGGGATAGGGCCACTCGCCGGCGGTTAGGATCGGGTTGCCAGTGTGGCGTTCGAAGAGCTCGAGCATGTTCATGCCGCAGCGGGTTCGCGAGCGGCTGCCCGCACGCCGGCCGCGTCGAGGAGCAGCGCCGCGTGGTGGAAGGCGAGCGTCGACTCGGCGCCTTCATTGTCGTTCAGCTCCTCTCGCCCGAGCCCGTCGCTGCAGCCGCCCGTCGCGAAGTCGTAGAGTGGCTTCTGCAGGCGGTTGCGGCCCAGGAACCACTCGAATGCTCGAATTGCCCGGACGCCGTGCTCGGCGTCGTGAGTGACAGCGAAGGCACTCAGCTCGGCTTCGACGAGCGCGGCGGCGTCGAGCGGCTGCTCGTCGCCGGCGCCTGGCGCCGGCTCGCCTCGGCGGCGGCCGTGATTCCCCGGAAGCCGGAGCGCGTCCTTGTCGAGCCCGCACTCGTCGCCGAGCCAGCGCAGCGACTCGAGCGCACGCTCGGCGAGCTCCGGCTGGTCGAGAGCGTTCGCGCCGATGAGAAGTGCCTGCGACAGCCGCGCGTTGTCGTAGCTGAGCTCGTCCTCGAACCAGCACCAATCCTCCGTGCGGGTGCGCTCATAGACTTCGGCGAGTTGCTCGACGAGCCGCTCGAGCTGCCCGTGCGCGGCCGGCTCGAGCCGGTCGGCGTCGAGTCGGGAGAGGCCGAGCACCGCATACGCTGCAGTTCGCAGAGAGACATCATCGCCGAGCGTGCCGACGAGCCGGTCGAGGAGGTCCTGCGCCGGTCGCACGACGGCGGGGATCCACGCCGTGGCGAGGATGTCCCCGAGCGCCCAGATCGAGCGTCCCACGTGGTCGCCTCCGTGCGGCTCGTCGAGCCAGCGACGGTCATAACCCATGAAGTTGTGCATCGCGCCGCCGTCGTCGGCAGCCGCTTGAAGGAACGCGAGCGCGCGGTAGAGATTCGACGTCCAGACCCGCTCGTCGCCGCGCTCTGCAAGTGCGAGCGAGACGACCGCCAGCCGGGCGACGTCGTCGACGCAATAGCCGCTGCTGCGGTTGGGAATGATTCCGTGCGCGTGCTGCACGATGCCGACGTCGTCGGCGAGGGTGAGCAGATGATCGGTGCGCAAGCTCATCAGGTGCAGGTCGGCGACCCCGACGGGCCGTCGCCGCGGCGCAAGCTCGTCGGCTTCCTGCAAGACGCAAGCAGTGGCCTCTGCGACGGCCGGCCACGCGAGCGTCGAGCCGATCCGCTTTGCCTCGGTGCGCGCAGCCTTCAGCATGTCCGGCTGCTCGACGTAGCTGCAGACCGCGTCGGCGAGAGCTTCCGGATCGCCGAACGGCACGAGCAGTCCGGCCCCCGAGGCGAGCATGTCCTGTGCGTACCAGTAGGGGGTGGAGACGATGGCGCAGCCGGCAGCGATTGCGTACGTGAGCGCGCCGGAGGCGATCTGCTCCCGATTTCCGTACGGCGTCAGGAAGACGTCGGTTGCAGCGAGCAGGTCGGAGAGCTCGTCGATGGACAGGAACCGATCGTCGAACTCGACATGGTCGCCGAGCCGGAGCTCGAGCACACGCCGCTCGAGCAGCAGCCGATACCGCTCCCCCTCCCTACGCGAGACATCCGGATGGGTGCGGCCGGCGATCGTGTAGACGATCTCCGGGTGTCGTTCGATCATCGCCGGTAGCGCATCGAGCACCGTTTCCAGTCCCTTGCCAGGCGAGATCAGGCCGAACGTGGAGAGCCGGAAAGCATCGTTGACGGCAGGCGATGTGGACCACCGTGCCCGAAGCCCACCCGCGGCCCGCTCCGCGATACGCGCCGGCGCTCCATGCGGCACCACACGGACCTTCTCCTCCGAGCAGGCGCCCGACCCGACCAGGAAACGAAGCGCCGTGTCCGTCATCACGATCACGAGCTCCGCCTCGGCGCACAGCTCCGTCAGTACCTCTTGCTGGTGCGACGTGGGCTCCGACAGCACCGTGTGCAGGGTCACCACGAGAGGCTGTGCCAGTTCTTGGGCAAACGACAGCACGTACTCGCCGTCACGGCCGCCGAAGATCCCGAACTCGTGCTGAAGCAACACGACGTCGACATCGAGCCGTCCCAGCATTCGGGCAGTCCGGACATAGTCGCCACGTACGGCTTGCACGATCGTCGCGAGCACGCCGCGCCGCTGTGGGCTCGACGGCTCGTGCACGACCGCGACGAGATCGGCGCCGTCGATCCCCGGAACCCCGAGCAGCGTCGCTCGGACGTCGGCCGCGAAGGTGCCGATCCCGCAGGCCCGCGGCGGGTAGGTCGAGACGATCGCCGTGCGCACGCGCGGCTTCTACGAGCGCCCGCGAACAGGCGCGAGAATTGCCTGCATTCGCGCAGGGTCCTGTAAGCCGACCCGCACGGACGTCCTCTTGTGGAGGGCGTTGTTGGTCTTCGCGCGCAGCCGGTCGAGCGCACGCCTCAGGGTCTTACTCACGATGTCGCTCCCTCTTGCGACTCCCCCGAAACAACAAGCGGCGGGCTCGTGCGGGAGTCATAACACGGGGACGCTGCCAACACCGTAGCGCAGATGTGGCGCACCTTCCGCATCCAAGCCGGCTCGTTCTTGTGCTCCGCGATCGCCTCCACGACCTCATGTGATACCCCGCGGCCCGACTTGAAGAAGTAATCGCCAGCCTCGTCCGGGTTCGAGAACCCGTACTTGGCCGCGTAGTCTGCGCCGATCCCGACGATCTCAGTCACTGTCTGTGCGACCAAAACGACCAACTTCCCCTCGACGCCAAACTCGATCCGCCCCGTACGACGGCAAGCTCGAACGATGGAACCAGGGAGAAAGAACCCTGCGAGTCGAACTCTGTTTGCCTCGGTCCCTCATCTCGCGCGCGTTAGATGGCGCGTCGATGCCGTTGGGCCTCGGCCGGCGTCCTGGCACGCAGGGCCAGTCCACTCATCGTACCCCTTCGAGACGATCTACGACGGCATCGACCTAAGAGCGCAGCTCGCGTCGGGACGACGGGCTCAACCGCAAGCTCGCAGCAAGCCGCGATGCCCCGCTTCGCCAGACGATTGCGGCCACCAGGGCGGCGGCGCCGGTGAGAACGCCGCCTGACACCGAGAGCGGACGCCGGCTCGCGCGCCGCTGACGCGGTGGTCGACGCCGTCGGCGCTGTCGTCGCGATCGAGAACGCTGCATCGGCGATCCCGGAAGACTTCAGCGGCTACTACTAGGAGGGACTAGCGATTCGGCTAGCGAAACGCACTAATCGTCCCTTACGAAGACGATCTGATCAGTGTTGATGTCGTACTGCTTCCCGTCTCGATCCTTCACTGGCATGAACTTTTGCGCCGGGATCACTTTCGACCGTAGGTCATCAACAGTTTCTTCCACCTTGACGAGCGATCCGTCGAGCAGCTTGATTTCCGCCATGCTGACGCCTCCTTCCCGAAGGGCGACTGTATAGCGGCTACGCCGCGAGCGGCCCGGCTCGCGCCCAGGCGAGCGCTGCCGAGAGATTGACCCCCGTCCTTCCTCGCGCAGCCCTCGGGCTTCGCGAGTCGAGATGCCGCTCCGTAACTTTGACGCCTAGCCCTTGACATTGGACACCGCTGTCTGATTTAGTATCTCAGACAGCAGAGTCCAACTTAGAAGGAGCGGGCATGCACCATAAGTCGAAGCACTCCAAGAACGAGATCGCGATCAAGGGCGAAGACGTAGGCACCACGCCGCATCGCTGGCTTCTCCCGGTGCTGCTCATTGCCCAGCTGATGGTCATCCTCGACATCACCGCCGTGAACATCGCGCTCCCGCACATCGCCACCGACCTGCAGCTGAGCGGCTCCAGCATCAGCTGGACGATCACGAGCTACTCCGTCATCTTCGGAAGCCTCTTGCTCTTCGGTGGCCGCGCCGCCGACCTCCTCGGCCGCCGCCGCATGTTCCTCACGGGCCTCGTTGTATTCACAGCCTCTTCCTTCGCCTCTGCGATGGCCGGCAGCGCAGCGGCGCTCTTCGCCGCTCGCGCAGGTCAGGGCCTCGGCGCTGCGATGCTCTCTCCGGCGGCGCTCTCGATCGTCATGGCGGCATTCCAGGGCTCGCATCGCGCGAATGCGCTCGCCGCCTGGGGCGCAATCGGCGGAGCCGGAGCGGCCATCGGCGTCGTCGTCGGCGGCGTCCTCACCGAGTTCACCGACTGGCGGATGATCTTCTACGTCAATCTCCCCGTCGCGGCCGCGCTGCTCTTCGCCTCCTTGAAGATCGTCCCGGCCGATACGCAGAAGCCACGCTGGCGCGGGCTCGATCTTCCGGGGGCCGCCCTTGCGACCACGAGCCTCGCCGCGATCGTCTATGGGATCACCCAGGCGGACTCAGCTGGCTGGACTTCTATCCAGACGCACCTCTGCGGTCTCGGCGGCCTGGCGGGCCTCGCAGCCTTCGCAATCTATGAGCTGCACATCGACGCACCGCTCCTTCGCGTCGAGCGCATCGCTGACCGCGCGGTCGGCGGTGGCCTCCTACTCATGCTGCTCGCCGCGGGCTCGATCTTCGGCCTCTTCCTGCTCTGCTCGCTCTACCTCCAGGGCGTGCTCGGCATGGGCCCGCTTGCAACCGGCTTCTCGTTCATCCCGCTCGCCATCTCAGCCGGGGTCGGCGCTCACCTCGCCGGTCACCTGATCGCCAGACACGGCGTGCGCGGCCCACTCGCCGGAGCGTTCCTCGTCGGCGCAGTCGGCATGTTCCTTCTTTCCCGCGTCCCCACGAGCGGCAGCTATCTCAGCGATGTCCTTCCCGGCATGCTGGTCGCCGGTCTCGGACTCGGCGTCGCCGTTGTCACCGTTTCGGTGGCGATCCTCACCGGGTCTCGTGCGGAAGAGGCCGGGATGCTCTCGGGCCTCAACTCGACCGGCCACGAAGTCGGTGGCACGCTCGGCATCGCCATCTTCTCGACCATCGCCGCGGGAGCGAGCGGAGCCATCCTCGGCCAGCACGCAGCATCCGGAATCGGGCATGCGTTCCTGATCGCCGCCCTCGTCGCTACGCTCGGCAGCCTGGTGGCGATCGCGGTTCTTCCTCGGGCCAAGCACTTCCTCCCGAAGCTGCGGCTGAACCCGCAAGCGATGCCGATCCACTGATCAATGAGCAAGACGATTCAGACCGCCTCAGCGTCCGCCCGGAAGCACCGCCGGGCGGACGCCGAGCGCAACACCGCCTCCATCATCAACGCCGCCCTGGAAGCGCTGGCCAACGACCCCGATGCCAGCATGGCCGAGATCGCTCGCCGCGCCGGCGTGGTGCGCGCCACGGTCTATATGCATTTCCCCACACGCGAGTCATTGCTCGACGCCGTCATGGAGCACGCGACCGGGCTTGTCGCAGACGCAATCCGGCAGGCCGAGCCCGATCGCGGCGAGCCGACAGAGGCGCTGGAACGCGTGCTTCTTGCCACCTGGCAGCAGCTCAGCCAGTTCCACGCCGTTCTTGGGATCAACATCTCCCGGCTCTCAGCGAAGGAGCTACGCCGCCGCCATCTCCCGATGACTACGCAGCTCATCCCTCTCCTCGAACGCGGCCAAGCAGACGGCGTCTTCCGAAACGATGTCTCCGCTACCTGGCTGATCGCCGTCGTTCGCGCAATCGTCCATGTAGCAAGCACCGAGCTACAAGCCGGACGCCTCTCACAAACCGAGGTCGAGCAAACGATGCTCACAACCGCGCTCGCGGCGATCAGCCCGCAGTAACGGCCTCGCGGCGGGGTTCAGCTGGGTGTGGCGCCAGAACCAGCGGACACTGAATCCTCTGACCCCCTGCTGCGACCACTGGCGCGCCGGGATCATTCGCCAGGAACGACAAGGCCCGACTCATAGGCCGCTACGACGGCTTGGGCGCGGTCGCGCAGTTGGAGCTTGCGGAGGATGCGTCCGACGTGCGTCTTCGTTGTCTGTGGCGCGACGACCAGCATCGTGCTGATCTCGGCGTTGGACAGGCCACGGGCGACCAGGCCTAAGACCTCGCGCTCGCGCGGAGTCAGAACGTCCAGCGCGACCGGTTCAGCCCGAACGCGCTGCGGCTGCGCGACGAAGTCGGCGATCAGGCGACGCATCACGGATGGCGAGACGAGTGCGTCTCCTGCTGCAACGACGCGGACGGCGTGGACGAGTTCATCGGCGGGGGCGTCCTTGAGCAGGAATCCGCTCGCTCCGGAGCGGAGCGCGTCGTAGACATACTCGTCGAGGTCGAAGGTCGTCAGCATCAGCACGCGCGGCGCCTCGTCGGAGCTGTTCTCGAGGATGCGGCGCGTGGCCTCGAGGCCGTCCATCACGGGCATACGCACATCCATCAAGATCACGTCCGGTTGGAGTTCGTCTGCGAGTCGAACCGCGTCTGCTCCGTCGGCCGCTTGGCCGACCACGGTCAGATCGGGCTGAGCCGCGAGCAGCGCGCCGAAGCCCTCGCGCACCATTGCCTGGTCGTCCGCGACGAGGCACGAGATCCTGCTTCCGGTCAAGGCGCCGCTTCTGCCAGGGGAAGGACGGCGGAGACGGCGAAGCCGCCGAGGATGTTCGGTTCGGCCGAAAGTGAGCCTCCGAGGAGCGCGACGCGTTCCCTCATGCCGGCGATACCGTGGCCGGGCCGCTCCGAGTCGCGGGGAACCTCGCCGTTGGTTGTCGGCGGCCCGTTCAAGATGTCGAGTCGGAGAACGTCGGGGTCTCGCTCCACTGCAACCTGCACCCACGCTCCGGGAGCATGGCGGCTGGCATTCGCGAGTGCCTCCTGGACGATGCGGTATGCACAAAGCCCTACCGCATGCGAGATGGCCGCGCCGTCGTCCGCAGGCATCGAAAGGTCGACGCTGACCCCGGCGCGTCGAGACGCGTCGACCAGTGTCGCCACGTCGGCGAGCTTGGGTTGAGGCGAGCGCTCGGCGGGACCGTCGCTGCGGAGGACGCCGAGCAGCCGTCGGACATCGTTCAGGGCCTCTCGGGCAGTGGCGCTCAGCGTGGCGAACTCCTCTCTCGCGCTGTCGCTCAAGTCGTCCAGCCGGTACGGGGCCGTCTCGGCCTGGACGGCGATCAGCGACATATGGTGGGCCACAACGTCGTGCATCTCGCGTGCAATGCGGGTGCGCTCCTCGAGCAGGGCCCGGTGAGCCTCGTCGAGTTCACTCTGCGCCACCTGCTCGGCCAGGGCATGGCCCGTTCGGCGTGAGACGATCGTGGCGTCGAGGGCGGCCTGGATCACTAAGAGCGCCAGCGTGGCGAGCAGCGGCCGTTCCAGCCCGTGCATCAACGCCCAGACCGGCAATAGGTCCAAGAGGCACATCGCCCAGGCCGCGGCCCGTCCATGGCGAAGGCCGGCAGCCCAGTAGCAGACGAGGATGGCAATCGCCATCGGCCACTTGATCGCGTTGTTGCTGCCGACCAGTGGGAACAAGAAGAGCGCGACGTACCCGATCCGCCAGGCGAGGAGCGGATAACGGATGCAGAGGAGCAGGACGCCGAGCACGGCGGCGACGTCGGCTGTCTTAGGCTCGCTTGGATTGGGACCGATCCCAGACGGAGTAACGAAGACGCCGCCGCGACCGGCCGAGCGCAGGATGCCGATCAGCGCGACGAGGAGGAGCGCGGCACCGATCCAGGTTGCGGCAGACACCAGAAGCCTCACCCGTCGCGAGCGGACGTGCGGCGGGGGATCTCGCGCTACCAAGACCGTGACGATCCCGCGCCACAGCTGGGGCGACCAACGGCGGGCGAGCTCCTCACCGCGGCTCGGGGGTGTTTGCGTCACGCAGAAAAGGTACGTCGGCACGGCCGTTCTGTCGTCGTGCCGGAGGGCGACATACCCAGGGACGACGGCCGTCCCGGGCCTAGCCCGGCATACGCCTCCGGTGCGACGGCGAAGTTGGCTCCCGGCGGCGATGACAGCGCGCTGCCCCGCTCCTACCGTTGCTTGCGTGCCGTGGAAGGGCCGCGGCGAGTCGCGAAGGAGTGTTGTGGACACGCTGATTCGGTTCGACGAGGTGACCAAGCGCTACGACGACGATGGCCGGCCTGCGCTCGACCGGGTCAGCCTCGAGATCGCCTCCGGCGAAGCCGTTGCGATCATGGGTCCGTCGGGTAGCGGGAAGTCGACGCTGCTGAACCTGATCGCCGGGCTAGACCGGCCAACAAGCGGTGGCGTCACCGTCCTAGGGACGCGGATCGACCAGGCAGGCGAGACGGGCGCGGCTCTCTTCCGCCGCGACCGGGTCGGAATGATCTTCCAGTTCTTCAACCTGCTCGACGACCTCACGGTCGTGGACAACGTGCTGCTGCCCGCCCAACTCGGTGGGATGCGAGCGGTCGAGGGTCGCGGGCGTGCGGATGAGCTGCTCGAGATGATGGGGCTCGCCTCGCACCGGAACGCGTACCCTGCGCGGCTCTCGGGCGGCGAGCGCCAGCGGGTCGCGATCGCCCGCGCGCTCGTGAACCAACCCGCGCTGCTGCTCGCGGACGAGCCCACCGGAGCGCTCGACAGCGCGACCGGCGAGGAAATCGGAGCGCTGCTTTCTGGCCTGCACAGCTCTGGTCTTACGCTCGTCCTGGTTACCCACAATCCCGACCTAGCGGCCCGCTACGCGAGCCGGACTATCGAGCTGGTCGACGGCCGGATCGTCGGCGTCGCAGAGGACCGGCTGCACAAGGTCGCGGGATGAGCGGCGGCTCGATCCTTCGGGCCGTGCGGGGCGGAATCGCGCGACGGCGCGTTCAGACGGTCGTCGTCGCACTCGTCGTGCTGATCTCGACGGCCTCCACCGTCGTTGCAGTCGCGCTCGTCGTCAACTCGGAGGCCCCCTTCGACCACGCCTTCGCGGCCCAGCGCGGCGCCGACATCGCCGCCACGATCGCTCCGGACGTGGGAGCAGCGAGCCTCGCCCGAACGGGTCACCTCGCGGGAGTAACGGCAGCCGCCGGCCCCTACCCCGAAACAACAGTCTCGGTAAGGAGCGACGGGACGGAGTTTGGACCACAGACCATCGTCGGCCGCGCCACTCCCAGCGGGCCGGTCGACGACCTTGTGCTCGAAGATGGACGCTGGGCTACAAAGCCCGGCCAGGTCGTACTCGCCACCGGCGACAACGGCCTCGGGTTCTCGGTCGGATCCACCATGACCGTCGCCTCCGGCACGCACCGGCACACGCTGACCGTGGTCGGTCTGGCCAACTCGATCACTGGCACCGCCTCAGGCTGGGTCGCTCCCGCCGAGATCCCCCTTCTCCGTGCTGCCGGCGGGACAAGCGCCACCCAGATGCTCTACCGCTTCGCCGCCGCCGCGATCGGTGCGCCGCTCCACGCCGACGTGGCCAGGCTGACCGCGGCCCTGCCGAGAGGAGCGCTCGCCGGAACGGCGTCGGACTACACCGCGAAAGTCCAGGAGGACGGCAACATCGCCCCCTTCGTTCCGTTCCTGCTGGCCTTCGGAATTCTCGGGATTGTGATGTCGGTGCTGATCGTCGCGAACGTCGTCGGCGGCGCGGTTGTCTCCGGTTATCGGCGGATCGGGATCCTGAAGAGCATCGGCTTCACCCCGACGCAGGTCGCCGCCGCGTACGCAGCCCAAGTCGGGCTGCCGGCCCTCGTCGGCTGCGGCGCCGGGGTCTTGGTCGGCAACCTGCTTGCAACTCCGCTCCTACGGCAGAACGCCAACGCCTACGCCGTCGGCCGGCTCGCCGTTCCGATCTGGGTCGACATCGTTGTACCGGCCGGAATCTGCGCCCTGGCCGCGGTCGCCGCCCTGCTGCCGGCGCTCAGAGCGGGCCGGCTCAGCGCCGTCCAGGCGATTGCGACCGGACGGGCGCCGCAAAGCGGACGCGGCTACGCAGCGCACCGACTGTTCGGCCGCGTGCCACTCCCACGCCCGATCACGATCGGGCTTGCCGCCCCCTTCGCGCGGCCTTCGCGCACCCTCCTGACGCTGGCAGCCGTCCTACTCGGCGCAGCCGCCGTCACCTTCGCCGTCGGACTGACCACGTCGCTGCAACGCCTGCTCGAGGGAATCTCGCGCCAGCAGGCCCAACCGGTATCGATCCACATGCCCGGTGGCGGTTTCCAGAGCGGCCCGCACCAAGCAAAGGCCGGACCGAAGCACTTCAAGGCAGGGCCGCCGGCCTCGGGACAGCCGCAGGTCCCGACGGTCAAGGCAGAACGTGAGATTCTGGCGGCCGTCCACTCCCAGCCGGCCACACTTCACGTCGTCGCCCAAGCGGACGCCTCACTGACCGTCGCCGGCCTCTCGGAGCCAATCCCAGTCACGGCGTTCCGCGGCCCAGCAGGGTGGACAGGCTACGACCTCGTCAGCGGGCACTGGTACACAGGGCCTAACCAGGTGCTTGCCCCGACCGGCTTCCTCACCCAGACCGGGACATCGGTAGGGAACACGATCTCCCTCGCCGAGGGGCATAGGCGGATTCGCGTCCAAATCGTCGGCCAGACCTTCGATACACACAACCGCGGTCTCAATCTCGTGATGAGCTGGTCGACTCTTCGCACACTCGATCCCCGTGTCGCCCCCGACCAGTTCGACGTCGGCCTGCGATCCGGAGCATCTGCCAGCTCCTACGCGAACGCTCTCAACCGCCGGCTCGGTCCCAACTACTTCGTCCAACTGAACGAACGCGGCCCTGCGGTCGTCGACGCGATGATCGGCTTGATCGGAACCCTTGCGACGCTCCTTGCGGCGGTCGCCGCACTTGGAGTCCTGAACACGGTCGTCCTCAACACCCGCGACCGCGTCCACGACATCGGCATCTTCAAGGCGGTCGGAATGACGCCGCGACAAACGACTGCGATGGCCATCTCCTGGGTCGCCGCTATCGGCCTCATTGCCGGCGTCGTCGCTGTCCCGCTCGGAGTCGCGCTGCACAACGAGATCCTCCCGGCCATGGCAGGAAGCATCGGACTGCGCCTGCCGGCAAGCTTCCTCAACGTCTACAGCACGGCAACGCTGCTCATACTCGCTTTCGCCGGTGTGCTGATCGCAGCCATCGGCGCACTCGCACCGGCGACATGGGCCGCGAGAATCCACACCGCAACCGCCCTCCACACCGAGTGAAAAGCGGCTCGACGCTTGCTTGACGAAATCGCGCTTCTCTCGCGGGAGAGCACCGCTCCGGCGATGGCGGCGCAGCTGATCTCCAGCTACGACCGTTTGGCTCGAGTCAACTGGGAAGGCGCTCTGGTCGGACTCGCGGGTAGCCCAGGGGCAGTAGGAAGGTGCCCTTGGTGGTCTGGTACAGGACCTGCCAGTAGTAGTAGCCGGAGTAGGCATACGGGTCTCTGCCCATCTCGCGTGCGTATGACTCGACGGCGTCGACATACGATTGGCTGGGGTTGTAGTGAAGGAGCGCGCGGCCGATGTTGCGGTTGGCCCCGTTGGCGTTGAGGAAGCGTGCGGCGGCCATGATCGAGTCGCGTTGGTCGTTGATGCTGCCTCGACCGTATTCGGACCAGGTCGGGCGCATGAACTGCATCGGCCCTTGGGCGCCCTTGGGGCTGAGTCCGCGAATGCGGCCCATCCGCGTCTCGACCAACTCAATCGCCGCGAGGTACTGCCAGGGGACGTGGTAGGACTTGGCCGCTGTCTTGTAGTAGCTGAGCAGCGTGCTCGGTGCGGGCGGCGCGACGATGCGCCAATCTGGAAAGCCGCGCTCCGCGGGCACGATCTTCGACAGCGCGCTCGCTGCGCGAAGCTCCGCGTTCGCCGCCCAGCGGGCCCGAGACGTTAGCCGCACTACCGTTGAGCGGCGCAGAGACGGATGGTCGACCAGCTGCCGAAACGCGAGCTGTTGGACAATCGCGGCCCGCTGCAATCCGGATCGCGACGCGCCGTCGATGATCGCCTGAGAGCGATCGATCTCAGAAGCGAGCTGCACTGGATTCGCCGGCCGTCCGCTGTTAGGCGTTGTGCCGCCTCGGGTTGTCGCGCCGCACCCCCCGGCTGCCAGCAGCAGGATCGCGACTGCCATGACGAAGACGGACGATTGCCTTGATCTCACGCGCTCAAGGATGGCGAATGCTCCGGGTGCGGACCGATCCCGCTCATCAACAGGATCCTTCCGTTCAGCGAGCGTTTGCGGAGGCTGGTAGATCACTTGACATGTGGCGGCTGGTGCTCTCCCAACTGAGCTAACCGCCCCGGGTCGCCGGGATTGTACCCGCGGTCAGGCGACGGTCAGGAACGAGCCGCTACCCACCCGTTTCCGCCTAGATCGCTGCGTCCGCGCGGGAAAGCATTGTGCCGAGTTCCGGCTCTCCTTCTTGCAGTCAACGCCGACGGAGACGCCGAACCCGACGAAGACGAACGCCGTACGGAAGAGCCGCGAACTGCAGCCGGTCGATCGCTTCCACGTGGGCCGCTGCGAGCGGGATACCGAGCGCCGCCGGAGCGACAGCCGCGGCGCTCATGCGCCGGCCCGCGGGCGTTCGAGCATGATCGCGGCGACCCCCTGGGCCGCGACCAACTGGAGAAGGCAAATGACGTCCCGCCGTCGGCCCTACGGCGGAGGAAGAGAAGGGGCGCAAGCACTGGGCGATGCGTGCGAGGAAAGGTTCCCCATTGCGGACGCGGCGAGAGGGCCGGCGGAGGCGGTGCGGGGGAGCACCAAGAGCTGTCGCCGGCTCCTCGGGGAGGGGGGATGCCGCAAATGCCGCATGGGGAGAGCGGAAGGTAGGCCCGGCGGAGGCAATCGGCGTCCCCCGGAAGAGGTAGGACTGCGCCGGTTCACCCGTTCAAGTGAGCCGTTCGTACCGCGAAGAAGGGCTCGAACTCGCTAGAAGATCTCCGGGCACCAGGGCAGTGGGCGCCAGGCGAACAGCGCGTCCGCGTTCGCAACCGCTCCGTCGCGGAGCTCTTCCACACGGAGCGCCTGCCGGAGCTGCGTGAACGAGACTGCGCCGAGGTACGCGGAGCCGAGCGCAGAGACGTCGAGGGCGAGATCAGGGTCGGCGTCGGTTCGCTCGCAAGCGCCGTCCTCGAGCTTCCAGCGACCGTCGTTCCACTCGGAGACCGCGTCGCGCACCTCGAGCACGATCGGACCGCCCTCGCCGTAGACGCGGCCCGACAGCGCCGCGGGGAGATCGACGAGCCGAACCCAGATGCCGTCGCCCATCCGGTAGCGCGCCCGGCGGGGCAGCGCGAGCAGGAGGAACAGCGGATGATCGGGAGGGGCGAGCGGCACCTCGACGAGGGACATCCAGTCGACGTCGAGCACGAACCGCCAGATCGCCGCTGTCGCCTGCGGCGTCGTGCCAAAAGCCTCGCGTGCCACGAGCCTCGACGCGGGGAGGCCCTCCTCGAAGGAGAAGTGCGTGCGATAGATCGCGTAGCCCTGCGTTTCGCCCTCGATATCCAGGGCGACGAAGCGGCGGGGTGCGTTCTTCTCGTCGTCGTGCAGGCGCAGGTGACGGGTCCCCCACCACTCCGCGCTGCGGGAAGGCATGCCCGGCCGTTCGCGCCGCACGGCGTCGTAGATCGGCGGGAACAGCTCGGCCGCTTCCTCGGGCGTGACGAACCGCGTCGTCGCGCCCAGCTCCGGCAGCTCAGCGAACGCATCCCAGTCGTGCGACACCGTGAGCTGTCCGGCCCAGGAGGCGATCCCGTAGCCGAAGCGCCCGTAAATCGTCTCCTCGGAGGCCCACAACGCCGCGATCGGCTCGCCGCGCTCGTGGACGTCGCGCAGCTGCGTATCCATCATCGCGCGAAGAACGCCGCGGCGGCGATGGGTCGGCTGAGTGCCGACGGCGGTGATGCCCGCGCACGGCAGCGACCCGCCCGGCACGGACAGCTCGAACGGGAACGCGCCCGCCCCGCCGACGATCGCGCCGTCCTCGAAGGCCGCATGCATCCGCTCGTGGGGCATCAGCCGCGCGAGTTCCTCGAGGAACTCCGCGCTCGGCGGCGGGTTGAAGTACTGGCCGATCGCGCCGACAGCGCGGGTGTACTCCTCCTGGTCGGCGCAGGCGCGGACGTCGAACACGCCGCGACGCTACAGCTTCTCGAGCGGCGCGTAGTCGAGCACGAGCTTCCGCTCGCTGCCGTCGTCGGCGAACCTCACCGTCACCAGGCCGCCGGGCTCGATCCGCACGACGACTCCTTCGCCGAGCGTCGAGTGACGGACGGAGTCGCCGGTCGAGAGATCGGGGACGTCCTCGCGCGGCGCAATCTGGCTCTGCCGTGGCGCGCCGTAGCTCGACCAGGAAGCCGGCCGTAGCCGCTCGCGCTCGACGTGCGAGTCGGGCAGCTCGTCGAGGAAGCGCGAGGGCAGGTTGTGGTCGCGCATGCCGCGCAGCATCCGAGACGAAGCGTGCAGCAGCGTCAGCCGCTCCTGCGCCCGCGTCATGCCGACGTAGCAGAGTCGGCGCTCCTCCTCGATCCCTTGCTCCTCGATCGAGCGGGAGTGCGGGAAGATGCCCTCCTCCATCCCGATCAGGTAGACGGCGCGGTACTCGAGGCCCTTCGCGTTGTGGATCGTCATCAGCGTGACGAGCGAGGTGTCGCCGCGCATCGCGTCCTGGTCGGCGTAAAGCGAGATCTCCTGGAGGAAGGCCGAGAGGGTCTTGTCCTCGGCCTCTGTTTGCTCGCGCCACTCGCGCGCGACCGAGACGAGCTCCTGCAGGTTCTCGATGCGACCCTCAGCCTCGATCGTCCGCTCGGCTTCGAGGGATTCCATGTAGCCGCTGCGCGCGAGCACCTCCTCGATCAGCTCCGGCACCTCGAGCCCCATCGCGGCGGACATGAGCGACTCGATCGTGGCGCGGAACGCCTTGAGCGACTTCTGCGGCGCGGCTCCGACGCCCGCGTTCTCGGCTTCCGCCATCGCCTCCCAGAGCGAGATCTCCCGCTGGTCGGCCCACGTCTGGAGACGCGCGAGGCTCGAGTCGCCGATGCCCCGGCGCGGCCTGTTCGCGATCCGTAGAAGCGAGACCGCGTCGTATGGGTTGTCGAGCACCTGGAGATAGGCGACGAGATCCTTGATCTCGGCGCGCTCGTAGAAGCGCGGGCCACCGATCACCTGGTACGCGATGCCCTGGCGGACGAGCACGTCCTCGAGCACGCGGCTCTGCGCATTGGTGCGGTAGAAGACCGCGACCTCGCTGCCCGAGAAGCCCTCCTCGACGAGCAGCGCGATCTCGGCCGCGACGTAGCGGGCCTCGGCGTGTTCGTCCTCGACCTCGATGACGCGGACCGGGTCGCCGTCGCCGAGCTCCGACCAGAGGTTCTTCTCCTTGCGCTCGCGGTTGTGGCTGATGATCCCGTTGGCGGCATCGAGGATGTGTTGGGTCGAGCGGTAGTTCTGCTCCAGCGCGATCGAGTACGAGCCCGGGAAGTCGTGTTCGAACTCGAGGACGTTGCGGATGTCCGCGCCGCGGAAGCCGTAGATCGACTGGTCCGGGTCGCCAACGGCGAAGACGTTGCAGTGCTTCTCGGCGAGGAGCTGGAGCAAGCGGTACTGGGCATGGTTCGTGTCCTGGTACTCGTCGACGAGGATGTACCGGAACGCCTCCTGCCACTTCTCGCGCGCCTCCGGGAAGCGTTCCAGCACGTCGACCGTGAGGAAGAGCATGTCGTCGAAGTCGACGGCGTTCGAGGCGAAGAGGCGCTTCTGGTAGAGGTCGTAGACCTCGGCGACCGTCTGGTCGTAGAAGCTCGCGACGCGCTCCGTGTAGTCGTTCGGCCCGACGAGCGTGTTCTTCGCGTTCGAGATCTGGGAGTGGATGCCGCGCGGCGTGAAGCGCTTGGGGTCGCGCTCGAGCTCCTCGAGACAGCGCTTCACGAGCCGGATCTGGTCGGCCTGGTCATAGATCGTGAAGTTCGACCGATAGCCGAGCCGCTGCGCCTCGCGGCGCAGGATCCGGCCGCAGGCCGAGTGGAACGTCATCACCCACGCCGCCCGCGCAGGCGGGCCGACGAGATCCCCGACGCGCTCGCGCATCTCCCCCGCCGCCTTGTTCGTGAACGTGATCGCGAGAATCTCGGACGGCTTGACGCCGACCGCGCCGAGCAGGTGCGCGATGCGACGAGTGAGGACGCGGGTCTTTCCCGACCCGGCACCGGCCACCACGAGCACCGGGCCTTCGGTATGGAGGACGGCCTCCCGCTGCGCCGGATTCAGGTCGGCGAGATAGGTCTCCGGCGTCGTCGCGGCCACTGCTCGATCGTAGCGACGGCCTCCGTCGGTCCTGAGGCTTTGAGGGGGCGACCGGAGCCGCCCCCTCGACACAGGCTCGACTAGCTGCCGAAGGTGAACGTCTTGCCGTTCACGCTCAGGGAGCGCAGCAGAGCGGTCAGATCGGTCCCACCCGTGAAGCCGGTCGTGACGTAGATGCCGCTGATGGTCTCGGTTCCGTGGTGGGCCAGGACGCTCGCCCACGTCTGCTGCCCCGGAGGCGAGCCGGGGAAGTTGTGGTTGCCGGCGCCGTCGCACGAGTCGTCGTCGTAGCGCACGTTGCTGCCGACGACGTCGAACGTGGTGAACACGTTCTTCGCCGGAACCGTCGTCGCACACTGGGTCGCGTCGAAGATCACGTCGTGACTGTCGTTGTTCAGGAAGATCCGGAGATACGCCTCGCCGATCGGCGCGGTGTCAGCCGCCGAGTACATGACGTTGTACGACAGTTGGGTGAGCTGGTTGAGCGTCTTGCCATCGGCTCCGTCATAGCGCACAGAGCCACCCCAGTTTCCCCCGTTCGAGTACGGGCCGAACTGAACGCCGTCGAGCGAGGTCGCAACGCTTGCATTCGAGCCGGAGAAGTCGCCGGTAAGGCGCTGGAGCTTCCCAGGATCGCCCTGCGGACCCTTGGGTCCCTGCGCTCCGGTGTCTCCTTTCGGCCCCTGAGCACCCGTGGCACCCTGCGGGCCGCGGGGTCCCCGCCGTCCCTTCAGGGCGTTCCGCGCTCCGTGGCTCAGGTCAGCCGCTGAGAGCGAGCCGTTCTTCACCTGCGACGACGACGTGATGATGTAGTGCTTGCCTGCCCAGGCGCCGCCCGCAAGAGCCAGGCCGAGTGCGATCGCGCCCAGCGCGATGATCGTCCGCTTCATTCGGTTTCACCCCTATTCCAGGCCGTTCGGTCACAGCGCGGCGACGGATCCGGCCTGGATGTCGACCCCTCCCCGCAAACCCCTAAGCCATTTCGCACTGCGAACTAGCGGGGTACGTGATCGGATTCCCGCTTTTCCAAAAGCGACACCTGGCGCGTCGTCCAGTCCTCTACGCTCGCGCGATGCAGCTCGCGCTCATGATCGAGGGACAAGAAGGCGTGACCTGGCAGGACTGGTGCGCGCTCGCCGACGCGTGCGAGGAGCACGGCGTCGAGACCCTGTTCCGGTCCGACCACTACATCTCGCAAGGGGACGAGGCTCGGAACGTCGCGCACGATGCGTGGACGACGATCGCGGCGCTCGCGGCGCGGACGACCACGCTCCGCTTCGGCACGCTCGTCTCCCCCGCCACCTTCCGCGCGCCCGGACTACTCGCGAACGCCGCGGCCACGGCCGACCACGTCTCCGGCGGACGTATCGAGCTCGGGCTCGGCGCGGGCTGGATGGAGCGTGAACACCGCGCGTACGGCTTCCCCTTCCCGGAGATGCGGACGCGCGTCGAGATGCTCGCAGAGCAGGTGGAGATCGTCCACCGGCTCTGGACGGAGGAGCGCGTCGACTTCCGGGGGCGGCACTACACGCTCGAAGACGCTCCCGCGCAGCCGCGTCCCGTGCAGCAGCCGAGGCCGCCGCTGCTCGTCGGCGGAGGAGGCGGACGTGGCACGGTCGAGCCTGCGCTCCGGTTCGCGGACGAGTACAACACGCCGTTCGTCTCGCCCGAGGACGCGGCAGCGATCCGTGAGAAGACCCGGCCCTTGCGCTTCTCGGTCATGACGAGCTGCGTGATCGGTGAGACACGGGACGACGCGCTGGCGCGCGCGCACACGCTCTATTCGCGGCGGCCCCGCGACGCCTCGTTCGGGGAATGGCTTCCCGGACTGGAAGCGGTCGGGGTCGTCGGCTCGATCGAAGAGGCCGTCGAGCGCCTCCGCGCGTACGAGCGTGCCGGGTGCGACCGCGTCATGCTCCAGCACCTCCTCCATACCGACCTCGAGCCCGTTCGTCTGATCGGCCGAGAGCTCGCCCCAACACTGGCGTAGCGTCCGCTGCGTCGGCGACGATCCGGACCGTGGACGAGCCCAGCACCGACCGCCTCGAGGCGTTTAGCGACGGTGTTTTCGCGATCGCCGCAACGCTGCTCGTGCTCGAGTTCTCGGTCAAGACCGGCCCGGATGCTGCCAGCCTGGGCAGCCAACTGCTCCACCTCTGGCCGTCGTATCTCGCCTACGTGACGAGCTTCGTGACGATCGGGATCATTTGGATGAACCACCACCACACGTGCTCCCTGATCGCACGCATCGACCGGACGTTCCTCTTCCTCAACATCCTGCTGCTGTTGACCGTCGCGTTTCTGCCTTTCCCGACGAGCCTCGTCGCCCAACACCTGCGCGGCGACGGCGCGGAGGCAGCCGCGCTCACCTACGGGGCGACGTTCGTGCTCATGTCGGTGCTCTACAACATCTGGTGGAGGTATGCCTCGGGGGGCCGCCGGCTGATCGCCGACGGTGTGCCCGACTCGGCACTGCATGCGATCTCCCGTGCCTTCAACCCTGGGGTTCCGATGTACAGCACGGTCTTTGTCATCGCCTTCTTCAGCCCGCTCGCGTCCGTCCTCCTGACGTTCGCGATCGCCGCGTTCTACCTACCGTCCGCTGCTCTCTTCGATCGCGGCGGCTAGCCAGGCAGACGCGACCGCGAGCGCATCCGCGTCGCTCGACTTGAGAACGACCTCGACGACCGAGCCCTCTGAGCTGAAGCTCGGATAGGAGCCGACGAGAATGCCGGGCCAGCGCTCGGCTGTCTCGGCAAGCGTCTCGGCAATCACGCTCTCGTACGTGCGGTAAACCCGCCGCCACGCTTGGATCGGGCTGCCGCGGCGGAACTCCTCCTCGATCGACGAGAACATCGCCTCCATCTCGGAAGGGAGCCCGGGCAGAACGTAGACATTCTCGACAACGAAGCCGGGCGCGCCGCCGAGCGGGTTTGCCAGCGGACGGCTGCCGCGCGGCAGGAGCGCCCAGCGCTCCGCGTACTCGGGGTTGCGCGTGAACTGCACCCGCAGCGCGGCGGCGACCTCCGGCACCTCCTCCTGCGGCACGCGGAATGCAGCGGCGATCGACTCGCGCGTCAGATCGTCGGGCGTGCCGCCCAGGCCGCCGGTGACGAGGAAGAAGTCGACGCGCGGCGCCTCGGCGCGAACAAAAGCCGCGACCGTGTCGATCTCGTCCGGAAGCGCCACAATGAGACGCACCGCCACGCCGAGCGGCGCCAGCCGGCGGGCGAGCCAGCCAGCGTTCGTGTTCGGCACGTCGCCCGAGACGAGCTCGTTCCCGATCGTCAGAATCGATGCAGTTCCGGTCACAATTCGATGGTACGGCTGGGCGCGAAGGCCTCCAGGAACCGGCGGTCGTGCGTGACGAGGATCACGGTGCCGTCGTAGCCGGCCAGCCCGCGCTCGAGTTCCTCGATCGCCTCGACGTCGAGGTGGTTCGTCGGCTCGTCGAGCACGAGGCAGTTGACACCGTGCGCGGTGAGGAGCGCGAGGCCGGCACGGGTGCGCTCGCCCGGCGAGAGGGACGCCGCCGCGCGCAGGACGTCGTCCGCGCCGAGACCGAACTTCGCGAGCAGCGTGCGCGCAGTTCCTTCCTCGAAGTCGCGAAAGACCTCGAGTAGCGTCTGCGGCCCGGTAAGGGCGGCCCGGTCCTGTTCGAGCTCGCCGAGGATGACGCCCGGTCCGACCCAGCGGGTGCCGCCGACGAGCGCGAGGCGTCCGAGCAGCGCTTCGAGCAGCGTCGTCTTGCCGCTGCCGTTCGACCCCGCAATCGCGACGCGGTCTCCCCAGCCGACGGCGAGGTCGAGCGGTCCGAGCCGGAACGATCCGCGCTCGACGACGGCGTCCTCGAGCCGGACGACGACCTCGCCGCTGCGCGCGGCCGGTTCCAGCGAGAGCCGGAGCTCCCACGGCTCGTACGGCTTGTCGACCGTCTCGACCCGCGCCAGCTTCGCGCCGTAAGTCCGCTTCACGTCCTTCGACTTCTTCTTCTTGCGCCCCTGGCCGTAGCCACGCCGCTCCCATTCGACCATGCGGCGCTGTTGCTCCTCGACACGTCGGCGCTCGGCGACCGACGACTCCCAGCGGCGATAGTGGCGCTCTCGCCGGCGATCACGTTCGGACTCGTAATCGCTCCAGCCGCCGCTGTACTCCGTCGTCCCCCGCGTCCACTCGTCGAGTTCGACGATGCGCGTGACGGTGCGGTCGAGGAAGGCACGGTCGTGCGAGACGACGACGACCGAACCGGGAAATGCCGCGAGCGAGCGCTCGAGCCAGGCGAGCCCCGCGAAGTCGAGATCGTTCGTCGGCTCGTCGAGCAGGAGCACCTCGAAGCCGCCGCGGAGAACGCCGGAGAGCGCCGCGCGCGCCTCCTCCCCACCGGACAGTGCGTCGCCGCCGTCCCGCTCCTGCGCGAGATAGCCGACTTCGAGGGTCGGCGGCGTACGCCGGATCCTTCCGGCGTCGGGCTCCTCGAGCGCCGCAAGCAGACGGAGGAGCGTCGACTTGCCGGCGCCGTTCGGGCCGACGAGCGCGATCCGTGCGCGCGGCGGCACGACAAGGCTGACGTCCTCGAGGACGACCTCGGCTCCGTACGACTTCGTGATTCCGGCCGCGACGAGCGAGCCGGCAAGGCGAGACATGCGCAACGACCTCCAACGACTTGGCGGGAAAGGGTCGGATGAGACGAGTCAGTTGCGCATAAGCGGCGCTGAGCGCCGTCGAGCAGTCTAGCGACGCACCGGGAGGACGAACACGCCGCCCTCGTCCTCGACTACGCGGACGTTCGCGCCGTAATACGCCGCGACGTTCGGCGCCGAGAGGACCTCCGCCGCCGTTCCCTCGGCGACGACCGAGCCCTCGTCGAGCAGGATGAGGCGCACGGCGTACTGGCCGGCGAGCGTGAGGTCGTGCATCGTCGTCACCACCGTCAGCCCCTCGCTCCGCAGCGCATCGACGAGCTCGAGCACGAGCTGCTGCCGGCCGAGATCGAGGGCCGTCGTCGGCTCGTCGAGTAGCAGCACCGGTGCCTCCTGCGCGAGTGCGCGCGCGAGCACGGCGCGCTGAAGCTCCCCGCCGCTGAGCGAGCCGAGCGGCCGCGCCGCGAAGTGCTCGAGGTCGAGCCGGCGCAACGCCTGCGTTGCCGCCTCGCGGTCGTGGCGGCCCTCGCTGCCGAGATACCGAATGTGCGGCGTGCGGCCGAGGAGGACGTACTCCGCGACCGTCAGCGCCGGCGGCGTCTCGGGCTTCTGAGGGACGAAGGCGACGAGCTGCGCGACCGCGCGGCGACCCAGCCGACGCGCATCCCGGCCGTCGATCAGCACCTCGCCCTCGTATGCAGCGAGGCCGGCGAGCGCACGCAGCGCCGAAGTCTTCCCCGCTCCGTTCGGCCCGATCAGCGCCGTCCAGTCTCCAGCCTCGGCGCGTAGTGAGAGCCCGCGCACGGCCGCGACCGCGCCGAACCGCACCCAGAGGTCGCGCGTCTCGATCATCGCGTGCCTCGCGAGGTGCGGAGGACGAGCGCGAAGAACGGCGCGCCGAGGAAGGCGGTCACGACTCCGATCGGCAGCTCGGCCGGCGAGAGAACGGTCCGCGCGACCACGTCCGCAAGGACGAGGAAGCCGGCTCCCGCGAGCAGTGAGAGCGGGACGACCGCGCGGTAGCTCATCGAGAAGAGCAGCCGGATCGTGTGCGGGACGATGATCCCGACGAAGGCGATCAGGCCGCTCACCGAAACGGCCGCGGCCGTACCGAGCGTGGCCGCGACGACGATCACGAGACGCGCTCGCCCGACGTCGATTCCGAGGCTCGAGGCCTCGTCGTCGCCGAGGCTGAGGACGTCGAGCACCCGTCGATGCAGCACGAGCACGAGCGAGCTCACGGCGATGTACGGCGCGCAGATCGCGACGTCGTGCCACGTCGCCGTCGAGAAGCCGCCGAGCAGCCATGAGTAGACGTTTTGCAGCTGCTGCGTGTGCTGCTGCTGCACGAACGTCTGCACGGCCGCTGTGAACGTGGCCATGGTGACGCCTGCGAGGATGAGCGCCCCGGTCATCTGCGTGGCCCCGACCGAGCGACCGAGTGCGTAGGTGACCACGACCGCGACGATCGCACCGACGAACGCAGCGAGCGGCACCGTCCAGGTGCTCCCGGTCGACGCGGCAGACGCGTAGATGATCGCGAGCGTCGCGCCGAGACCCGCGCCCCCGGCGACGCCGAGCAGGTACGGGTCGCAGAGCGGGTTCCGGAACACGCCCTGATACGAGGCACCTGCGACCGCGAGCATCCCCCCGACGAGCGCGGCGAGCGCGACCCGCGGCGCACGCAGCTGCCAGAGCACCGCGTGGTCGACCGCTGCGAGCGGCTGATTGACATGGAGGAACGGGACGTACGAGAGCGCCGAGCGGAGGATCTCGCCGACGCCGATGTGGACCGGTCCGACCGCGAGGCCGATTGCGAGCGATACGACGAGGAACGCGACGGCGACGAGGCCGGCGCGGAGGCTGACGCCCCGCGCCTCGACGCGAGGTGCGGCCTCCGCTCTGCCGGCCGTCGCGGCCATCAGCCCTGCTTGGCGATCCGCGCCACCGTCCGCGCGAATTGCACGATGCGCGGTCCCCAGCGCGAGGCGACGTCGTCGTTCGCGAGGACGACGCGGTGGTTCTGGACCGCCGAGATCGTGCTCCAGCCGGGCCGAGCGGCGACAGTCGCATACGACTGCTGGCAGCACCTCGTGTCTGCGAGGACGATGATCTGCGGGTTCTTGGCGACGATGTACTCGCCCGAGAGCTGCGGATAGCCATCGCCGGTCCCTCCCGCTGCGTCTGCGATGTCCCGGAAGCCGAAGAGCTTGTAGACGCTGCCTATGAACGTGTTCGAGGTCGCCGTGTAGTACGTCGGGTCGAGTTCGTGGTAGACGCGCAGGTGCCGGCGCGACTTGGGCACGCTCGCCACGATCTGCGCCAGGTGTCTCCGCATCGAATGCACAACGGCCTTCGCGCCGCGGTCGCGCCCGGTGAGACGGCCGAGCCGGAGGATCTCCCCGTACGCCTGCCTGAGGTCGGTGGCGGCCGCGATGTTCACGACCTTGATTCCGAGCTGGCGGAGCTGAGACGCGAAGTTGCTCGGGTTGTACGAGATGACGACGAGGTCCGGGTGGTAGTTCGCGATGGCCTCGACGTTGGGCGAGTAGCCGGAGAGGGATGTGCGAGGCGCCCGCGCCGGGTAGTTCGACTGGTTGTCGACGGCGACTACCTGTTTACCGGCGCCGATCGCGAACAGGTCCTCGGTCACGGTCGGTGAGAGCGAGACGATCCTGTATGGGAAGCGCTGAGCATGGCGTGGCCGCTGGTGCGCGGCCGCCGAGAGGGAGACAACGGCGAGCGCCGCGGCAATGACCGCGACGACAGCGATGGTGAGACGGTGCACGAATCCTCCTTCCGCGAGGGGTTCGAGTGGTTTGGCGGCGGGCAGCAGGTCTTCTGACTCGGGGCTCCCTCCCCCGCCGCCTTCCCAGGCCTGTGGCCCAGTGGCGTCGTGGCGGAAGAGCGTCTCCCCTTACAGCGGCGGGACCGTCCCGGACTCGCACCGGAGTTCCCTTACCGCTCGCCGGTTTGTGATGGGAATCTAGCATCGCCTCCCGTGGCCGGTCTCGCGCTCGCACTCGACCTCGACGGCGTGCTCGCCGACACGCGGCCGCTGTGGGACGCGTGGCTCGAGGACGCGGCCCGGCGGGCTCGGGTAGAGCTCGACGTGCCCGAGGATCGAGAGGCGGCGGCGACCGTTCTCGACGAGGCACTCGGCGACTGGCGTCCCCTGTTGTCGCGATTCGCGGCCGACCGGGCGCCGCTCTGGATCCGTCCCCGTCCCGATACGAACGCGGCGCTGCGGCGGCTCAAGGCGGCGGGGGCGCAGATCGGCGTCTTCAGCGACGCTCCGCGAGAGTTGGCCGAGATAGCCCTCGCCCATGCGGGTGTCGCGCGTCAGGTGGAGATCGTCGGGACGCTCGCCGAGGTGCAGGCCGGGCTCGGTGCGTCGGCGATCGTCGTGAGGTCGCGCGAGGAGCTGGCGGGATTACGATGAGCCTGTGGAACACAACCTCTCCGACCGGCGCTTCGACCTGATCCTCGAGAAGCTCGACCGCATCGGCAACGAGCTCGAGAAGACGAACAAGCGCCTCGACAACGACGAGAACTTCCTGCGCCTCGCCCGGGAGCTGTCGACCTTGAACGAGTCACTCCAGGCTCTCGCCTACGCCGCCCTCGGGCAACAGGCGCCCCAGGTCCGCCGTCGGCGCTCGGCCTAGGAGGACTTGACGCGCCAGATGTCGAGCACGCCGTTCGTCGCGTGGTCGTTCGCGTTGCCCTCCGGCAGCGCGACCCGGCCGTCGGTGACGATCGGGCTGTTCCAGTGGCCGCCGCCGGCGCTCAGCGTCGTGATCAGCTTCCCGCTCGCCGGCTCGTAGACGCGTAACCCGCCGCCCTGGTCGTAGACCCAGAGCAGCCCGCCTGCGATGACCGGGCTGGTGCCGTTGTTGCCGTTCCGCCAGACCGAGTGGAGGCGACCGCCCCGCAGCGACCAGGCCTGCGTTCCTCCGCCGTCGGCTGCGATGAGCCAGATCCGCTGGCCGCTCCGCCACACCGCCGGTGCCGTGAAGAGCTCGGAGCCGGACGGGGTCGAGACGATCTGCAGTTCATGCCCCTTGTGCGGCCTCGTCCCCTTCAGCCGCGCCATCGAGAGGAGCCGGATCTTCCCGTCCTTACCACCCTGCGCGATGAGCTTCGGGGTGAGATAGACGGGAGACGTCGAGCCGAGATCGACGTCGTCGGTGTTCAGTTGTGCGGTGTTCGTCGGCGTGTAGTTACCGATGAGCCTCGCCTTCGAGGAGAGGACCAGCACCGCGTCGCCCCAGTTGCCGCGGCCGTCCCACGGCGCGTTACCGGTGGCAACGAGCAGCTTGCCGCTGCCGGGGACGACGACTGCGCCGGCACGTCCCCAGATGGCTGAGTCGCTCGCGCCGCAGGTGGGCGGGTACTGGATGAAATGACGGTAGGAGCAGAGGGAGTTCCAGACGTGCAGCAGCCGGCCGTTCCGCGCCGCGATGACGACGACGTGCCCCTGGTAGGGCGGTGCGTCGCCGATGTAGCCCCCGGTCGTGGCGATGACGCGTCCGTTCGTGAAGTTCAGCGAGGCGGCGATCTTCTCGAAGGCAGGCAGCTTCGTGACGACCCGGCGCCATACGGCGTGCCCGCTCGCGACCGTGAGCTTCTGGATCCGCCCGTCGGGCGAAGCGGCATAGATCCACTTCCGGCTGGGGTCGGCGACCGGTGTCGCAGTCGTGATCTGCGCCGTGCCGGCCAGATGCGAGTAGCGGGGCGGCGTCCAGCGCCAGAGGATGTTGCCGTTCGCGGCGTCGATTGCGAGCGTGATCCCGTACGTCGTCGTGACGAAGAACGCGTCATGGGTCGCGCCGCGAATCTTCACGCCGTGGAGATAGATGGCCGAGGAGTCCACCGTCCCCGGCAGATGAACCTGCTGGCGAACCAGCGTGCCGACGTTCGAGGCGGTGATCCCGGTCGCGTTCGGGTCGTCGCTACTGCGACGCGCGTCCCAGCCGAAGCGGGTCCAGTCCTGGCCGGAGGCCGCGATCGTCTTGCGCACGCCCGCAACGCCGCCGGTCGAGCCGCCGCTACCTCCGCAGCCGGCGAGCACGACCCCCGCGACGAGGAGCAGAGCTAGCGACGAAGCAAGACGCGGCGTAGTTCGTCCTCTTTTCCCGTCTCGAGGATTGCTAGCACCTGGTCTCCGGCCTCGAGCACCGTCGAGCCGACGGCGATCTCCGCGTGACCGGCGCGCATGACGGAGATGAGGCGCGAGCCTTCCGGCAGCGAGAGCGCCTCGACCGTCCTCCCGGCGGACGGAGAGTCGCTGTCGATCTGCACCTCGACGATCTCGAGGTTCTCCTGGCGCAGCTCGAGCAGGTGGATGAGGTCGTGTTCCGGCACCTCGTGCTCGACGAGCGCCATCACGCTGGAGGTCGCGCAGATCGTCGGCGAGATCCCAAGCAAGTCGAAGTGCGGCTGGTTGCGCGGGTCGTTGACGCGGGCGATCACCTTTGGGACACCGAACTTCTCGCGCGCGATCTGGCCGACGATCATGTTGTCCTCGTCGTCGCCGGTCAGCGCGAGCACGATGTCCGGCGGCCGCGCGATTCCTGCACGCTCGAGGACAAAGAGCTCGGTCGCATCGCCACGCTGTACCTGGTGCTCGAACTCGTCCTCGAGCTGCTCGAAGCGATCGCGCTTCTGCTCGATCAGCGTCACCTCGTGCCCGAGCCGGAGGAGCGAGCGGGTGACGTTCGCGCCGATCTTGCCGCCGCCGGCGACGATGACGTACATCAGCCGACCACCTCCTCCGTCGCCTCGGTCGGCTGGACGGTCGGGATCGCGCACGTGCGCGCCGCGTCCATCAGCCGGTCGATGGCCACGCTCGTCGGGCAGACGGTGTTGAGACCGCGCTCCGCGTAGAACTTCGCGCGGGCGGGGTCGAGTACGCGGACGACGACGCAGCGGACGTCGAAACGCTTCTGCGCGACCTGGCCGATGATGATGTTCGTGTTGTCGCCGTCGGTGGCCACCACGACGGCGTCGGCCTCCTCGATGCCGGCTTCCCGCAGAAGATGCGCGTCCATGCCGTGCCCGACGATGAACGCCCCGGGCCAGCTCTCCCCGAGCCGCGACAGAGCATCCTCGTTTTCGTCCACGACGGTCACGTCCCAGCCCTCCTGGTGGAGCTGGAGCGCAATCGACGAACCGACGCGACCGCAGCCGATGACGAGCGCCTTGAGCGAAAGTCCCTCCATGACTGCCGAACGGTAGGTCGCTAGGAGGGCTTGGCGGAAAGCCGCTCGTCGTCGGCGCGCGATGGTCGTTCGCTGACAAGGACGCAGGGAGCTGGAATAGCAGCGCTATTCGAGCGACCGAGGACGCCGCTCAGCGGGCGATCAGCGTGCGCCGACGGCTCGGCCTGGTTTTCGCCAAGCCCTCTTACACCTCTTCGAGCACACCCTGAGGAAAGGCGACGACGAGCACTTCGGCGGGCGCCTTGCGCAGGACGTAGTCGACGGTCGGCGAGAAGAAGCGCGACTGGCGCCGCCACTTGGGCCCGGACCCGAGCACGATCAGGTCGGCACCGGTCTCCTCGGTCGCCTTCACGATCGCCTCCCCGATCGATCTGGCGCGAATGGATCGCCCTTCCACCGTGACGCCGTGGTCGGCGCCGAGCGCAACGGCCTCGGCGATCGACGCAGCGGCCCGTTCCTCCTGGTCGTACAGCTCCGCATCGAGCGGTTGGTCGAGCGGTACCCGGATCACGTGGAGCGCCACGACAGCGGCGCCTCGCTCCTGAGCGAGCTTGACCGCGGTCGCGACCATCTCCTCGCCGATCTCACCGAGTTTCATCGGCACGAGGATCTTGGAGAACTCCGCCTGAGGCAGGTCTCCCTCCTCCAGCGGCTCGACGTGCTCGAGCAGACCGGTGCCGCGGCTGCGGCGGACCAGAAGGTAGACGACGATTCCGACCCCGAGCCAGATCGGGCCCGCGTAGCGCGCACCGATGTGCGTCGCCATCGCCACGACGAAGATCGCCGTCGTCGCCAGAGCTCCGATCACGGTCGGCACCGGCACGTCGGCGCCGCGAATCCGGACCGAGAGCGGCACCCGGAACGGGCGCTCCGCGTCCGGCTTCGAGAAGCGCAGCTTCAGCACCGCGAGCTGCGCGGCGGTGAACGCGATCAGCACCCCGAAGCTGAACAGGCTCGCGAGGAACCCGACGGGATCCGTGGTCCACGCGGTCGAGAGGATCAGCGCAATCGAGATCCCAGCCGCCGCGAGGACCGTCTCGGGCGAATGGAGACTGCGGCGGCTGAGGCGGCCGAAACGGCGCGGCAGCTGCCCATGCTCCGCGAGCGAGAACGCCAGACGGCCGAAGCCGGAGTTCGAGGTCGCGGCTGCAACCAGCAGGATGAGCGCACCGGTCAGTCCGACGTAGACCCGCAGCATCCGCTCGACCCAGAAAGCAACGTGCGGCCCGAGTGCATAGACGACTCCCATGATCGGGGCGCGCTCCCAGGTCGTTCCGAGCTCGGTCGTCCCGTTCGTCGCCGGAAAGGCCGACAGCGCGACGAGCGCGATCAGCACCGTGACGACGACGACTGCCCCGATCCCGAGGAAGAGGCTGCGCGGCAGGTTGCGCCCCGGCTGCCGCGTCTCCTCCGCGAGGTTCGCCACGGTTTCGAGTCCCGTGTAGGCGAGGAGGGCGAGTGGCAGCGCGAATGCGATCTGGTGCCAGGAGGGGTGAGTGCCGACCGAGAGTCCGCTCGTCAGTGCGCTCGGCGAGAAGAGGAACGCGAAGCCGAGCAGCACGAGCAGCAGCTGCGTCACGAGGTCGAGCAGGGGCACGACGAGGCTGAACGAGTAGAGGCGCGTCCGCCTCAGCAGGCGCACGACCGCAATCGCCGCGATCACTACACAGCCGACGATCGCGTCTCCCGGATGCCGAGCGATCGAGTGAACGCCGATCGCGAGCCCGAGGTAGTGCGGGAAGAAGAGTGCCGAGAGCGCGATCACGATCAGGTAGTCGAGGAAGAGCGCCCAGCCCGTGACGAAGCCGGCGAAGTCGTTGAAGGCGACACGCACGAAGGTCGCGGCGCCACCGCTCTCGCCGATCGTCGTCGTCCCCTCCGCGTACGACAGGGTCACGATGAGGAACAGGACGCCGACCACGCCGAGGACCACCGGCGTGAGGCCGAGCGCATGCAGGGCCACGATGCCGAGGGCGAAGTAGATCGAGGACGCGACCTCGCCGTAGGCAACAGACGCGAGCGCCGGAGCGTCCAGCACGCGTTGCAGCCGCGGCAGCTTGCGAGCCATCCGCTGTTGAGCCTAACGCCGCCGCAGGAGGAAGAGGCGCCCGACGCCGAGCGCTGCGAACAGCGTGCCGAGGACATAGCCTGTCGAGCCCCCTCCCGCGGCGGCGGTCTCGATGACGATCGCGATCCCGAGCACGATCATCAGGATCCCGAAGACGAAGACGGTACGGCCGTACAAGCTGATCAGGCCGCGCGTTCCCGCGGCGTCGCGACCATCACCCGGCACGGGGCGTGGCGAAGCACGAAGTCGACTGAGTCACCGAAGATCTGGCGCCGGCCGGTCTGCAGCCGCACGCGTCGCGGGCCGGCCATCACGATGATCTCCGAGTTTCGGCGCATCGCCTCGTCGACGATCGCGCGGCCGATGTTCCTGGTCCGCGCGATGCGCCCGATCACGGTGACGCCGTACGAATCGCCGATCGCACGCGCCTCGTCGAGCTGCTTGTTGGCCTCCCGCACGTCCTCCGGGAGCTCTACATCCAGCGGGAGATCGAGGGGAACGTCGATCGCCGTGAACGCGACGATCGAAGCCCGCCGTTCCGCCGCCAGCCGGCAGGCGAAGTCCATCGCCTCGTCAGAGGCGTAGCCGGGTGCGATCGGCACGAGAATGCTTCGGAACTCGAGCACCGCTGCCGGGCCGAACTCGACCGGTGCGCGGATGGTCTCCGCAAGCGGCGCGTGCACGATACGGCGTCGGTAGAAGACGTAGAAGGCGAAGCCGATGACCAGCCAGGCGAGGCCGGCATATCGGATCGACGGCGTCGTGATCACGATCACGAGCCACGAGAGCCCTGTGCCCAGTCCGCCGACGATTGCGAAGACCGGCCAGCTGACGCCGCGCATCCGAATGTTCGGCCTGGCCTTGAACGCAACCTCGTCGCGCTCGCGGAGCTTCATCCTCAGGCGAATCACCGAGGCGTGAGCGACCGTGAACGAGAACGTTGCGCCAAAGGAGTAGACAGCGCCGAGGAACGCCGTCTTGCCGGTGAGCGTCAGCGCGATCGGGATCGCTCCGGCGAAGAACACGAGCGCCAACCAGGGCGTCTTGAACTTCGGGTGGATCTTGCGGAAGAGAAGCGGCAGCTGCCGGTAGCTCGACATCGCGTAGGTGATCCTCGAGGCTCCGATCACGCCCGCATTTGCGCCGATGAAGAGGATCGTCGAGGCGAGGATCCCGAGATAGATGCGTAGGCCGTGGGTGATGCCGGCCGAGCTGATCCCGAGGTTGTTGACGAGCCCCAGGACCGGGTCGTTCTGGTATCCGGGGTGGCAGATGGACGAAGTCGGCGGCTCCGCGAGACAGGTCGTGTAGCCGTGTGCCCCGTGGAAGACCGGCATCGCCGAGAGCGCGACCCAGGGCAGCGTGAAGTAGATGGCGAAAACGGCGATTGCGACGTAGAGGACTGCGCGAGGGACGGTCCGGAGCGGGTCGCGCGCCTCCTCGGAGAGGTTCGAGACGGTTTCGATGCCGGTGTAGGCGAGCATCGCGATCGGGATCGAGAGAAAGAAGTCCTGCCAGGTCGGCGCGACGCCGAGATGGATGTTGGAAACGAGGATGTGCGGCGAGAAGACGAGGATGAAGCCGAGGAGCACGAGCAGTAGCTGCGTCGCGAAGTCCGTCACCGCGAGAACGACGTTCAGCTTGGCGGACTCCTGGACGCCGACGATGTTGACGAGGACCAGCGCCGCGATCACCACGATCCCGCCGACGATGTCCCATGGGTTCGCGCGGAGCGGCGCCCAGAAGACGGAGAGGTAGTGCGGCACGAAGAACGCCGACACCGCGATCGTCGCGATGTAGTTGAGCATCTGCGCCCACGCCGCCTCGAACGAGACGAGCTCGTTGAACGCGTGCCTGGCGAAACTCGACGAGCCGCCGGCCTCCGGAAAACGCACGGTGCCCTCGGCGTAGGTCGCAGCGGTGCACGCGAAGATGAGCCCCGCGATGATGAAGACGATCGGCGTCAGGCCGAGCGCGTAGACCGCTACCAGGCCGAGCGCGTAGTAGATCGACGAGCCGACGTTGCCGTACGCGGTGGCGAAGAGCGCGTTCGTTCCGAGGACGCGCTCGAGCTGCTGGGCCTGACGGCGCCGTCGTGCCACGGCGCGACTCTAGTGCCCACCGCGGTCGCCTTCGCACCTCTGCCGGCAACAGGGCCGGTGGCGATCATCACGCGGCACGGCGCGTCCCGCAGCAAGAGCAGAATCTCACGCGGAAATGCCTCGTGGAAGCCGCGCCGCGACTCGACCGGAGCGCCGACGACGACGAGTTCCGCACGGCGCTCCGCGGCGACGCGTGCGACCTCCTCGCCGAGGCTTCCGGGACGCGTGCGGACGATCTCGCGCCGCACCGCGACGCCGTAGGAGCTCGCGACCGCAGTCGCACACTCGAGCTGCTTCTGCAGGCTCGTGAGCGCCCCGTCCATGTGGGCGTCGAGCGGCAGCTCGCGCTCGACAACCAGCGGCCCGACGAGGACGACGCGCGCGCCCCGGTCGGCGGCGAGCCGGCAGGCGAGATCGAGCGCGTGCTCCGTCTCGTCCTGGTCGAGCAGCGGCACGACGATGCTCCGGTAGGCGATCGAGCCCGTCCACCGCGCGAGATGCTTCGCGCGGTAGTGCAGCAGACGGATATCCGGAAGCCTCATTTCAGGAGCTGGTACGGGACGGAAGCGAGGATCACGTTCGGCTCGAAGAGCAGGAGGCGCTTGAGATAGAGCGCGCGCTGGTTGTGGAGCAGCCGCCGCCAGCCGCGAACGACGACCTCCGGCATGAGCACGAGCACGGTCGTGTCACCGTCCTCGGTCAGCGCGCGGAGATGCCCGAGCAGCGGCTTGCCGAGGTCCCGATACGGGGCTTCGTCCACTTCGAGCGGCAGCCGAGGCCCGAAACGGCCCCAGTCACGGCGCATCGAGGTGGCCGCCTCGGCGCTGAAGGCGAAGTTGATCGCCCGGACGTCGTCGGCCTGGAGCGTCGAGGCGTAGTTGACTGCCCGCATCGAGGCGGCGTCGACCCCTGCCACGAGGACACGAACCACGAGCCGTCCCAGCGGCCGCTCGACTGCGCCTCGCACCACAGGAACGTCGGTCACGACGACTCCCGGCTCCGCGAGCAGGCGGAGCTTCAGCGAAAGCTCGCGTCGGCGGCGCAGCACCTGGAACAGCGACGGGCGCTCGAACTCCTCGGGCACGACAACGGTGACGAAGTCCGATTCGCCGCGCGGCTGCCTCCAGACCTGCTCGAGCACGGCGTCGAGGAAGCCCGCGGAGGAATCGAGGGGCTCGAGGCGCGAGGCCCCGCCGGTCGCATGCAGCCAGCGCGGGCGGATTCCCGGATCGGTGTCACGCAGCGGGACATGGAGCGCGCGGAAGCCGTCGGGCGAGAGCCGCTCCGCCAGCTCGTACGCACGCTGCGACGCCTCGTCGATCTGCTCGACGACGAGGAAGGTGGTGTTGTGGGCAGACGGTGCGGCGACCACCGCAGCGGCCCCGGCGGACAGACGCCGCCGCATGCATGAGTAGTGCCGGCGGACGCCGTAGAACCCCGCCACCATCGCCGGGACGGCGATCATCACGATCCACGCGCCCTCGGTGAACTTCGTCAGGATGACGACGACCGCGACCACGAACGTCGCGGAGGCTCCCACCCCGTTCACCGCTGCGCGCCAGCGCCAGCCGTCGCCGTGCGTGCGGAGCCAGTAGCGGACCATCCCCGCCTGCGAGAGCGTGAAGGCGGTGAATACGCCGACCACGTAGAGATGGATGAGGTTGTTGACGTTGGCGTGGTAGATCCAGATCAGCAGCGAGGCCGCGCCGGCGAGGAGAACGACGCCGTTCGAGTAGACGAGCCGGTCGCCGAGGTTCGTGAACTGGCGGGCAATGAAGCGGTCGTGCGCCAGCAGCGCCGACAGCCGCGGGAAACCCTGGAACGACGTGTTCGCCGCGAGGATCAGCACGGCGAAGGTGAAGATCTGGACGACCCAGTACATCCAGCCGCCGAAGCTTCCGGCGGGGAACACCGCGCGGGCGACCTGAGAGACGACGGAGTCGGTGCTGCTCGGGCGGGCGTGCAGGTGGACCGCGAGATACGAAACCCCGAGGAACATCGTGATCGCGACCACTCCGAGAACGCCGAGAGTCCTGGAAGCGTTCTTCGCCTGCGGCCGCTTGAACGCATTGACGCCGTTGGCGATCGCCTCCACGCCGGTCAGCGCGCTGGCCCCGGACGCGAACGCCTTGAGGACGAGGAAGAGCGTCAGCGTCCCCACGCCGGCTGGAAGCGGGTTCGGCGTGTGGGTGATCGTGCAGGTGCCGGTCGTGCACTTCGTCACGCCGACGCCGATCATCACCAGCATCGAGACGATGAAGAGATAGGTCGGGAGTGCGAACGCGAAGCCCGACTCGCGGACGCCCCGGAGGTTGACGACCATGATCAGGACGACCCCGGCGACCGAGAGCTCCGTGTTGTAGTTGTTGAGCGAGGGAACCGCCGACGTGATCGCAAGAACGCCGCTCGCCACCGAGACGGCGACGGTGAGCACGTAGTCGACGAGGAGCGCCGCGGCGGCGACGAGACTCGGGAGCGTGCCGAGGTTCTCGCGTGCGACGACGTACGCGCCGCCCGAGGTCTCGTACGCGCGGACGGTCTGACGGTACGAGGTGATCACGATCGCCATCAGCGCGGCGACGGCGATCGAGATGGGCAGGGCGACATGGAGGGCGGCGATCCCGGCGCCAAGGAGGACGACCATCGCGGCTTCGGTCGCATACGCGACGGAGGAGATCGCATCCGCCGCGAAGATCGGCAACGCGAGCGGGATCGGCAGCAGCTCGTCCTCGGCCTGGTGCGTCCGCATCGGCCGGCCGACGAGCACACGTCGCAGGCGCCTGGGCTCGAGCGCCTCCGGTTCCGGGCGCGTTGCGGTGCTCACGGCTCGAGCTCCACGAGCACACGAACGAGCGCACGACTGAGATCGCCGGCGTGCTCGTCATAGAGCGGGCTGCCCGACTCCCGCAGCAGGCGCCGGAGGAGCAGCACGCCGCGCGCGGTCACCGGGCTGTCGTCGAGCATCCGCGTCTCTAGCTTCAGCAGCAGCTCGCGGTGCCGGCGCGCCACACCACGTCGCAGCGGCGACGCTGACGGAAGCCGAGCCGGATCGGCTCTCCGCAGCGTCTGCTCTATCTCGCGCGCGAGGTTGTTCCGGGTGGCAGGCGCGACGAGCTCGCGCGTCCGCCAGCGGACGAGGTCCGACCCCTCGACGCCCGTCGCCGAGGCGAGGATCACGCGGTCGACGGAGCGGCAAATCGAACGAAGCTCTGCCCTGGCGAGCTCGGCGCGAACGGCCGCGGCGAGAGCGAAGCACGCGGCCGCGGCCACTCCGGCGAGGCGGAGCGGCGGAGATGCTTCGAACCCGAGCGCGACGAGGGCGAGCGCAACGAGCGGCAACGCCGCGCGGCCCGGGCTGGGAAGCTCGAGCGAGCCGAAGGACGGCGCATGGGTAGCCATGCCTCGACGGTACGGCCGTCAGCCTCAAAGGCGGCTCAGGGATTGGGTTTGCGGCTCAGGAAACCCTCAAGGCCGCTCGGCGAGCCGGTAGCCGGCCCCGGGCTCCGTGAGGATGTAACGCGGGCGGGCGGGATCGGCCTCGAGCTTCCGCCGCAGCTGCGAGACGTACACGTGCAGGTAGTGCGACTCGTCGCCGTAGCCCCTCCCCACACC
>Ga0207646_10000286_pt1 | contig 69509 bp, 54 predicted proteins | sample KBSK5502metaG_FD_184343 | JGI IMG/M metagenome (GOLD analysis project Ga0207646, IMG submission 184343) | Corn, switchgrass and miscanthus rhizosphere microbial communities from Kellogg Biological Station, Michigan, USA - KBS K5-50-2 metaG... | ecosystem: Host-associated > Plants > Roots >... | reverse complement strand
CATGCTCGCTTCTCCTTGTCAGAAGTTTCGTTTCAGCATGCAGAATGCCATCCTCTCGATCTCATTTCAAAGAACTTACGCCTTAACTTGGCGCTTATGAGCGGTAGCGAGCGTGGCTCCCACTGACCGACGCTGTCGGAAGCAACGCTCGCTACCGCTCGCGGTACTGATCCGTGGGTTTCTTCCATACACTCAATTGCAAACCTAAAAGATGAATTCAGGCGTAGCGCACCGGCCTCAATTCGGGTTCAAAAAATTCGGAGAGGAAGTGATCGACCTCAAGCAGCCCGCGGCGGGTGAGTTCAATCCTTCCGTCATGACGCTCAAGCAGTTTCTCTTCGTTCAGCCGTTCGTAGACGGGCTCGAACTCTGCCCAGATATCGACGCCGAACTTGCGGCGGAAGTACGGCGTCTCGAGCGCGCCGGTCTTGAGCTGGAGGATCATCTCGCGGATGAGCCGCTGCTGTGGCGTCAAAGGCAGCGCCCGCAGGAGCGGCAGTTGATCGGCATCGAGCAGGCGCAGGTATTCCTCGAAGCTGTGCGCGTTCTGGAAATGCACGCCGCCGAAATGCGAGAACGACGAGACGCCGAGCCCGATCATATCGCCGCCGTGCCAGAGCGCGTCGGTGTAGATGAACCGGCAGGGCTTCTGCGTCGTCGCCAGCGTGTAAGCGCTCGCCACGCGGTAGCCGCGCTCCTGGAACTGCGCGAAGGCCTCATCGACCCAGCGCCGCTTCGTCGGCCAATCGGCGATTGGCGAATCGAGCCCTTGCTTGATCATCTCCTGCGAGATGACGGTATTGTAGGGGAGTTCCATTTGATAGATCGTGACCGAATCGGGCTCGAGTTCGATTGCGCGCCGGACCGTGTCGCGCCAGCGCTCGTCCGATTCGCCCACCATGCCGGCGATGAGGTCGATGTTGATCTGCGGGAAATCGACTTCGCGGGCCCAACTGTAAGCGCGGTAAATCTCCGGCGAGAGATGGGCGCGGCCGTTGGCGGCCAGAATCTCATCGTTGAAGTGCTCGACGCCGAGGCTCAGCCGCGTGACGCCGATTGATTTGAGCGTTTCGAGCTTCGATTTGTGGAGCGTGCCCGGCTCGCACTCGAAGGTCACCTCCTCGGCCTGCTCCCAGCTCACGTGCCGGTTGAGGCCCTCGACGAGATAGTGGAGTTGCCTATCGCTGATGTAGGAAGGCGTGCCGCCGCCGAAGTAAGCGAAGCGGAGCTGTCGGCCCTGGAAGGCGCGCGTGCGGCTGTAGATTTCATTCTCCTTGATGAGCGCCTTGAGGTAGAGTTCGATCTCCGAGGCGTTCTTGTCCGTGTAGACTTTGAAGTAACAAAATTTGCACCGCTTGCGGCAGAACGGGATGTGGAGATAGAGGCCGAGCGGCTCCTCGGTGCGCGGAGGCTGGTTGAGCGCCGCCATCGCTGCGGGGATGTACTCCGGCCGCCACTGCGAGAAGGGCGGATAGTTAGAGACAAAATAATTGCCGACCTCGGTCTTGGTGTTCGACGTTTCTGTCATATGTGAGTCTTCGGCGGATTCGCGCCCGTGCCAGAATTTCTCAGCCTCCTATGCATTCTAGCAATCGCTCCGAGCGGTTGCAATTTGCCGGAGCGCTATGTGATAGTACGTTGCGCTTGGGCTGCTGGTTTCGGAACAAAGCCGAGGGTGAGACGATTCACCACCCAGCAATCGTTTTCCAAAAAGCTGGAAATCACTCGCTGCCGACTCATGAAACGACCGCTCCTCGTCATCATCGTTGTCGTGCTCTACGTCCTGCATCAGGACTTCTGGTTCTGGCGCGCGGCCCACCCCTTGATCTTCGGTTTCATCCCCGTCGGGCTGTTCTACCACGCCGGCTATTCTCTGGTCTCGGCGCTCCTGATGTGGCTGTTGGTCGCGCAAGCGTGGCCGGCGCACCTTGAAGAGCGACTGGGGGAGGGGGCGACTGGGCGACTGGGCGAAACGGAAATCAAGAGCCTTGAAAGTTCTCGCCCCGTCCCCCGGTCCCCCCATCGCCCCGTCGCTGAGGATAAGGAGGGCCAGCCGCGTTGATCCCCGCCATCGTCGTCTTCGTCTACCTCGCGATTGTCATCTACATCGGCGTCTTTGCCTTCCGCCACTCCGCCGGTCGAGACAAGGCCGAAGAGTTCTTCCTGGCCAACCGCTCGCTCGGGCCTTACGTTTTCCTGCTCTCGCTGTTCGGCACGAACATGACCGCGTTCACGATCCTCGGGTCGTCGGGCCACGCGTTCAATAACGGCATCGTCACCTACGGGCTGATGGCCTCCTCTTCGGGACTCGTGATTCCGCTGACGCTGCTAGTGATCGGCACGCGGCTTTGGGCGCTGGGGAAAAGGCACGGCTTTATGACCACCGTGCAGATGTTCCGCGACCGCTGGGAGTGCGGCCACATCGGCACGGTGATCTTTACCGTGCAGGCGGCTTTCCTGGTGCCTTACATCATCATCGGCGTGATGGGGGGCGGCACGACGCTCGCCGCGATCAGCGGCGGCCTGATTCCCTACTGGTTCGGCGGCGCCTTGGTGGCCGTCGTGGTCATGAGTTACGTCTTCTTCGGCGGCATGCGCGGGACCGCCTGGGTGAATACGTTCCAGACGATCCTCTTCCTCTGTTTTGGCGCGGTCGCCCTGGTCGTGATCGGGGCCGGCATGGGCGGCTATCGTGCGAACGTGCAGGCATTGCTGGCCTCCCCGGCGACCGCCGCGCTCCTGACTCGCGAGCGCATCTCACCATTATTCTTTTTCAGCTACACGTTCATCCCGCTCTCGACCATCGCCTTCCCGCACATCAACATCTTCCTGCTGACGGCGAGCAAGATGCGCCACTTCAAGAAGACAGTCGTCTTCTACCCGCTCTGCCTGCTCGCCATCTGGCTGCCCTGCGTCTTCCTCGGGGTGATGGCCAACCGTGTGACCGACGTGCCGCAGATTCAAGCGAAGATCCAGGCCCGCCGGACACTGGCCACGCAAGGCGCGAAGATGACGCCCGAACAGCAGGATGAGTTGCGCGCCCGGATGGCCGGCGACGACGTGGTGGTGCTCTTGCTCGAACGCTATGCGCCGCTGTGGCTGGCGGGAATTTTAGGCGCGGGCATTATGGCGGCGGTCATGGCGAGCGACTCGCAAATCCTTGCGCTCTCGACGATGTTTACTGAAGACCTCTTCGCCTACTACGGGGGCAAGGCTCGCTTCGGCGAGGCCGTGCAGGTGCACACCGGGCGGCTGTTCGTCATCGTACTCACCGTCTTCGCCTACGCGGTCGCGCTCAAAGCGCCGGCGACGATCTTCGACCTCGCGGTGCAGTACGCCTTCTCCGGCTACGCGGCGCTCTCGCCGCTGCTGGTGGCGGCGCTCTTTTGGAGAGGGAGCACCAAGTGGGGAGCGCTCGCGAGCACGCTCTGGACGGCCGGGGCGGTGATTGCGGTAGCAGTCTTTCAAGCTTTGGTGCCCGCGCCCGCGCCCGGACCGCCTACTGTCGTCTGGTCGATGGCGGGGCTAGAGGTTCTCTCACGCACGCCTGGCGGCACGGCCGTGTTTGGCTTGATGCCGGTGGTGCCAATGACTATCATTTCAGCGCTCTTGATGATCTTCGTTTCCTGGATGACTGCGAAGCCAAGCGCCTCGACGATTAGGCGTTATTTTCCCGGCACGAAACGTGTGCCGATGCAGGATCGAGAGATGGCTCTAACCAAGTGAGAGTGAAGATTTATGGCACGGACTGAGATTGGCAAACACCTGGCGATTGACACGCGCGTCTGCGGCGGGCGGCTGATATTCAAGGGCACTCGCATCATGGTCGCTGATGCGGTGGAGTTGGCTGAAGCCGGATATTCGCCGGAAGCCATCGCCGGCCAATACCGTGGTATCATCACGCCCGAAGCGGTACGCGAGGCGCTGACGTTCGTCCGCGAAGGAATTGTCAAAGAAGTCGAAGTGCCAGCCGAAACCACGGCGTGATTACCCTTGACCACAACCTGACGGCCGATCAAGATGACCAATACATCAAACCAAACTGCCCCACGTCTCACCGGCATCCAATGGCTGATCTGCATCATCGCCGCCATCGGCTTCGCCTTCGACACATACGAACTGCTCATGCTGCCGCTGATCGTGCGGCCGGCGCTGGAGGAGCTTGGCGGCCTGCAGTTCGGCAGCCCCGACTACAACCGCTGGCGTGACCTGATGTTTTACGTGCCGGCGATCTGCGGCGGCATCTTCGGGCTGCTCGGCGGGTACCTGACCGACCGGCTGGGGCGGCGGAGGATTCTGACCTGGAGCATTCTGCTCTATGCCTTCTCGGCCTTCGCCGCCGGGTTTGCGACCTCGCTGCCGATGCTGCTGGTGTTGCGCAGCACGAAGTTCGTCGGCGTGTGCGTGGAATTCGTCGCGGCCACGGCGTGGCTGGCCGAGCTCTTCACCGACCCGAAGCGGCGTGAAACCGTCCTCGGCTACACGCAGGCATTCTCTTCGCTCGGCGGCTTTATGGTGAGCCTGATGGCGTGGGCGATTGCGAAGACGGCGCATTCGCTGCCAGCGATTCACGGCACGCACGACAACTGGCGCTACATCCTGATCTCGGGCCTGATCCCGGCGATCCCGCTGATCGTCATCCGGCCCTTCCTGCCCGAATCGCCCGTCTGGCGAGAGAAGAAGGCGGCGGGGACGCTCAAGCGTCCGAGCTTCGGCGAACTTTTTCAACCGGCGTACCGCCGCACGACTCTGATCACGGCGCTGATCTTTGCGTGCAGCCTCGGCGCGGCGTTCGGCGCGATTCAGCAATTGCCGCAGATCGTGCCCGCGCTGGTCCAGGTTGACCGGGCACTGCCGCCGCCGCAGCGCCAGCAAGTGGTTCAATCAACCGTCGCCCAGGTGCAAACGTTCCAGGAACTCGGCGGCCTGGTCGGCCGCTTCCTGCTGGCGTTTCTCGCGATCCGCATCCTGTCGCGGCGCAAGTTGCTGCGCATCTTCCAGGTGCCGGGGCTGATCATCGTGCCGCTCGTGTTTCTCTACCCGGCGGTGCATGACCTGACGCTGCTCCGATGGGGCATCTTCTTCGCCGGGCTGTTCACCGTCGCGCAACTGAGTTTCTGGGGCAACTATCTGCCGCGAGTCTACCCGACGCATCTGCGCGGCACCGGCGAAAGCTTTGCGGCCAACATCGGCGGGCGCATGGTCGGGACTTCCGCGGCGCTGCTCACGACGCAGGCGGCGAATATGATGCCCGGCGGGACGCCAGCCACCAAGCTCTCTTATGCCGCGGCGGCAGTGGCGGCGCTGGTCTATGCCGTGGGGTTGCTGGCGAGTTTCTGGCTGCCGGAGCCTAAGCAGGAGAAATTACCTGAGTAATCAGACGCGGGATATGATCATTTCACCGTCCATTGTCCATTGCACATTCTCCATTATTTTGCAGAGATGATGCCGTCGCGTGCAAGAGGCCGTTTCCCGGAAGGCCACACCCCACCAGCAGATCGGTGCAGGATAATGGATAGTGGACAGTTGATAGTGGACAGTGCGCCGCTGGGCCGTGACCAATGTTATGGGTTCGGTCTCGTGAGCATTGGTTATCCAGAGACGGTGAGGTCAGGAACACAGCGCTCACAGCGGAGCGTGCCGCAGACCAGGCACAAGACCGCGTGACATTGCTCGCAGAACATCACGCAGTCGCCGCACAGTCGGTGGCCCGCCGCACATTCTTCCATCGCTTCGCTCGTCGCGTCACAGTTGCGGCAACTCTGCTGCTGATCTACAGGCGTCACCGGCGGAGCAGCTTCCAGATCCAAGAAGAGTTCATCGTGGTCAATGGGCAGGCGGCCGAGGTGAGTCTCCACCCATTGGGCCGCTTCCCCATTGAGCGGGCTTTTGGTGTTGTAACTTTGGAAGGCCAGCATTTCGCAGACCCGCATGATCAGCCGGTCGAGCGATTCGGCGGCCGTCCAATGATCGCCGATGCAAACGGCATGCGGCGCGATGTTCGGGTGGAAGACCGGTGTCAGCATCCGGCACACGGGGGCATCGCGCGGGTAGCCCAGAGGCAATTTGATCTCCAATTCGTGCCGGTTGGCGAAGGATAGTTCCCCCCCGTTCTGTCGCAGCGACCGGACTGCGAGCAGCAGCCGGTAGCGTTCGGGAGGATTGCCTGACACTCCGCCGATCTCGATCCTAGGGTGCAGATGGACTAACCGGCGGACCGCCTCGTAATCAGCTTGAAGGCGACGTAAGCGTACAGAGTTCATCGCCGAATAACCTCGACAGGTAGATTGGCGAGCTGGGTGAAATTGCCAGCTTCGGATGAATCAATCATCTTCCGGATGACCTCGGATGACAAGGTGATGGCTTCGATCGTCGGTTCCTTGTCTTCAGCCCCGGCCAAGAAATCCAGAGCCTGTTTGATCGGGCCTCGCTCCGCGCCCCCCAGGACCAAACCCACCAGCTTTCCGTCGCTGTCATACAAACCACTGCCGACATCACTGGGGAGAGCGGGGAGCGTAGTGTCCAAATGGCCGAATGAGGCCGTCGCGGAGGCGATGCGTTGTCGTTTGAGTACCGTGCCCTGCTCGACCTGCCAGCCTGAATGTAACGGATTATGCACGAACCAGAGGTCATTTCCAGGCACCACCGCGTCGGCTATGGGGTGCAGCTCAGCCACGCCCGGCGGGTGATCGCTGGTGACTTCGATCAAGGTCAAGTTGAAAACCGCTGAGTCGGTGCCACGAACACGGCCTTCGTAAGCCTGGCCGTTGGCGAAAGCGACCCAGACGGTCCTGGCCGCCGGTGAGCTGCTCGTGGTAGGAGGCACGGTGAGGACCCAGGTGTGTTTGTCCCCAGTGCCGATCAGCACCCCACTGCCAATCGTTGGGCGGTGGTGATTACCGTTTTTGTCGGGAAAGAGAATCACGGCCATCGCCGCTCGCATCTGCGTTTCACGCTCAGACGGGCGAGAGGGAGGCGGATCAGCCGGCGGCACGAAGACGATGTGTTCGGTCTGGGACCAGTAGGCCAGCGCCATCACACAGGTGCCGCCGGCCAAGACAAACGCGAGGGCGCTCGCGCAGAGCAGCGGCCATTGCTGAAGATAACCCTGGCGCCGAGTATAGAAGACCCCGCCCGCACAGAGGACCACGGCGAGTGCCCCCGCTATCAAAGCGCAGAAGGAGAGCAAGCTGAGCCGGTTGAAGAAGTCGGGGGAGCCTTCGGGGTGGGGAGCGAAAAACAGTCGCGGCAACCGATGCGGCGCCAGGAAGCACCAGAGCAGGAGCGAGGCCACGAGTGAACAACACAACGGCACACCAGGCCAGAGCCAGGCGGTGCGCGGCACGGCCGGCTCCGCGTGCGGGGCATCAATCTTCTTCAAGTCTGCCTGACCGATCCTGAGGACCTTTCCTGTGCGGTTGAATTCAGCCCAAACGCGGGCCGACTCGCATGGGCCACAAAGCTGCCCCGGAGCCAAACGGATCGGGCTTCTGCCTTTGCATCGCGGACATTGATAATAAGTACTCACGATCTCGCCCCCAAGTTATCGGCCTAAGAAGAGTAGCAAGAAAATCAAGGTGTAGACCACACCGATGGTGGCCGCGCCATAGCCGAGGGCCAGGAACGGCCCGTGTTCGCCGGCCAGTTCTTCGTGGTGTCGGTAAGCTTGGAACCCGGCGATGGCCCCCGTCAGCGGGGCCGGCAATCCGAAGAGAGTGATGACGAATAAAATGACCAGCCACCTGCGCCTCTCCGCTGTGTACTTCTCAGCTTGCATCCAGGCCTGATATTCCAACGTTGTCATCGGGTCAGCCCATGGGAACCGAGCGCCGCAGCGGCAGACCAGCAGGCTTGAGGCAATCTGTTTGTGGCAGCCTGGGCATTCCTTCTCATCGCCCCAACCGCGGCCAATGTTTGGGGAGGGTGGCAACTTTTCGGGCAAGGGCGCGGCGCCGCACGCGTAGGTGGCGCAGCCCCCGATACGATCCCAGCATTCCCGATGGTGTGTAGTCTCGCACTCTGAGCAGACGATGGTCGCATCAGACGGTTGGATCAAAGCTTTGCAAATCGGACAACGCTCCACCGCAGTGCCTCCGTATTGGTGACTCCCCAGCCGACTAGGAGTCGATCGGCTGGATTCAGTAAGCGCGGCTGGCAATGCTGAAGCAAGCGGTCTATCCGCTAGTTATGTCTGGCCGTGACTAGCGGTCGACAGCTCTTCAGCGCACCGGTAATCTTCCGACGTCAGTTCCAGGGACTTCCCTGGCCGCGGGGGATAGTACCTTTAGTATCTGACTTAATATAATGGACGACACCAGTCTCGGTGATATTGAAATCTCTTTCCCCTATCTCGTTCTTCTCACGATCAGCATGAACACAATAGGTATCAGCAGAAACCTCGGAATCGGTATAGATGTATCCGCTGATCGGCTTGCCGCTAGTATAGCTTTTATCGAGCAGATCATCTTCGACCAGCTCTTTTAGAGTACCAAATCTGCCTTTGGTCACATTGTACTGTGCCTGACTTTCGTGGATCCGCCTCAGAGACTGGATGGCTGCTGTCTCACGCCCACTTTTGAGATAGTGTTGTAAACTAGAGTTGATGAAGTCGGCCGCCGGAATTGCTAAGATCAGAGAGAGAACGTTAGTGATGATCCCGGCTATGGCCAGACCTCTCCCCCCATAGTGGAGTGGATCGTTGTCGACTTTCCTCCAGGCCGTCAAGCCAAAAAGGAGGCCCGTGATCCCTCCGACGAAAAGTAACCCCAAAGTTGGGAGACCGACGATGCCAAGAATCAGAGAGGCTTTGGCCTTACCTTTGCGCACCGCGGTGGCTGCACTTTGAGACATATCCATCTTTTTGCCCTCCACCTTTCTATGAGTAAGCTTCGGTGCCCGACTTGGGTTAGCCTTTGGACAGCCAGCAGGCCTAGAGTCTGAGCTTGGTTGGGACAACCACCGCCGACCTTACTACTTGATAAACCGGGTGAGTAAACCAATCACCCAGAGGAGAATCGCAAGCACCCCGATGACTTGCGCCGCCGTGGCCATGCCTCTGCCTCCATACGCCGGGTTGCCGTCGATCAGCGCCTTGGCCTCTTTGGCCGTCTTGATCGCGCGCGGGGCGAGGATCGGCGCACAGATGAAGATGGAGATAATGGCCGAGGTGAGCGCTTTCTTGGCGTCAGGGGCCAGTGTCTTCGGGCCATGATAAATTCCATCGGGGCTGGTCACCATATTGCAGATCGGGCAGAGTTGAGTCCCGGCCGCAATCAATTTCTTACAATGTGGGCACCGCATCGACTCCGGCGGGAAGAGTTCTTCTTCTTCTGCCGGGGCAAGGGCTTCTTGCTTGAGCGGAGCATTGACGCAACCCAGCCGGCTGCACCCGTTGTGTTCATCCCAGTGAGCGGCGTGATGCGGCGTGTCGCAAGCTTCGCACACGGCGCCGTCATCACCGAGCGCGAGCGCATTGCCGCACCACCCGCACGGGTGAGACTCAAACCGCTTGTTGACCTTTAACCTTCTGACGCCTCCGTATTCTGCCATAGCTTGCCCTCCTGATTCGCCGTTGGGTGAGGCGCCTGCCGTTTGGCACGCTCCTCGAATTCGAGCACGGTGGCGCCGAGCGTCAGTTGATCGCCAGAGACGAGCCGCTGCCGGCGCACCAGCCGGCTCTCGACCAGCGTGCCGTGTTGGCTCCCCAGATCTTCGATCTCGTAGCTGCCCCCGGCGCGGTGGATCGCGGCGTGAGTGGGACTGATCGCCGCGTCTTTGAAGAGATAGATGTCCGCTTGCGGCGCACTGCCGATGATTGTCGGGTTGCGGTAAAGGATAAATGATTTGCCCGCCAGCGGCCCAGTCCGCACGCGCAGCCACGCCTCGCGGCCCAACTGTTCGCTGAGCGCCACGAAGATGCCCACACACGACCCCACGGCCACAAAACCGACGAGGCGCGAGACACTGCCGGAAGCCGGGTCCACGAAGCGAATGATGGGGTCGAAGAATAATCCTCCGAGTGCGCCACCAGCCAACCCACCTAACAGTGAGCTACGTCGTTGGGCCCGAGTGCTGCGCGCCAAGTTCATGCCGAGACCCAAGCTGATGCCCATCACTGCCCAGGCTAAACTCCTCATGACGGTTATCCACACAAAAGCTCCTTGAGAGATGGTGGCGGCCGTTGAACCCGCCGGAATACCCTCTAGCAACAAATCGCGAAGCTCAAAGAGTAGCCCTCCCGGCACATAAGCCAAAAAGGTAAAGACAATGGTGAGACCAAGGCCGATCAGCCAGCGCTTCGCTTTCCCGCGGACTCTGAGGCAGGCAATCGCATCCCCGATAAAAATGAACAGCACCACGAGGATGCAAACTAAGGGGAACGCGATATAGTGGATCAGGCTGACCCCCGCGTGATCGTCGAAGGACGGCTCGATGATCAGCCAAGCCGTGAGTCCCCCAAGGAAGCCCGCCAGCGGGGTGTAGAACAGGCTCGAGAGCAGCAAGCGGCGCAGCGGAGAGACTTCCGGCACCTCCACTGGGCGGGCCTGACGCAACAACGCTTTCTGGTGGGCGAGCACCGCGTCTACCTCTGGGCGAAAGAAATCTTCGCGCTTGATGCGTACCACCTCATCCGGGGTCATAATACTTCCACCTCCTTATGACCGATTATTCCCCTTGGTCCCTGGTTCCCCCGCTTTGGCCGATGGCGAGGGCTGGGGCCCTTCAGTGCCTGGCTGGAACTCCATCTTCCCTGAAGCGCCGGGTTGAAAGCTGCCCTTGGGCTCGAAGGATTTGAGTTGCTCCTCGTAGGCTGTCTTATGCTCTGGGTCAATATTCACCGCCTCGGTGAGCAACTTGGCGGCCCGGGATTTATCTCCGCTGCGCACCGCGTCGCGGGCGAGTTCGGCGTAAATCCCGCCCAGGGCCGCGCGCTGTTCGACGAGTCCCTTCTCCACCATCTGCCGTGCAGCGGCGGCGGTGCTCTCAGAGGGCGACCGTCCGGCAGCTTGCTCGATGCGGCGGAGCATGTCGAAGGCTAGCTTACGATCTTCGCGGGCGCGACCGAGTGATTTTTGCGCTTCTTCCAGAGACCGCACCGCCGGCTGGAGGGCGGCGTTGTCTTGCTGCAAAGGGCGCACGGTCTTGACCGCACGATCCAACTGCCCCAGGCCCTCATCGAAGGTCTTCCACAGCGATTCATCACCGAGGGTGTTGCGAATGATACTCAGCAAGTCGGCATTCAAGCTGTTAATGGCTTCCTTCGCCCCTTGCGCGCGCGCCTCAAGCATATTAGCGGGGTTGATGAAGCGCATGCCCAGGAGAAAACCCAAGAGCAGTCCGATGACTCCGGCGGGCAACACCCAACTGCCGCCGCGGAAGTCGCTTAATGCCGGCGGCGGCGTGGCGACGGCCGATGGCAGTTCGTGCGTCTCTGACTTCGGGGCCGCCTTGGTCCTGGGCGCCTCGCGGAGCGTCGCCTCGCGCGGTTGATCCCAGTGATGCTCGTGCGTGCCGATCCAGTACTGCCGGAGGCGCCACGGGTGCTTGTCCCGCCAGACGAAGATGCCGTGCTCGCGGCTGATCGGGTCGTAGACCAGCGCGATCTGGTAGGGGAGGTCGAAGAAACTCTGTTGGATGAACCGGTCCCGGTCCGAAAGAAAAATGCCGAAGCTCGGATGGGTGTGGTACCAACCGACGATCCGCTTTCCCGGATGGAGCGTATCCATCTGGACGTGGATGTGATTCCAGGTCGCGTGGGTCAGCGTGAGTTCGGCGCCGCGCTCTTCGGCATAGAGCGCTTCGATGATCGCATCGACGCGCACGAATGGGCCGCCCTCATCGCGCAGCACTTCGCCGACCAGCATGCCGCCCACCTCGCGGGTCGTCTCCGAATTGCTGCAAATCCGGTCGAAGGCCTCCTCCGCAATGAAGACGCGGAAGTCAGATTGGACGACGGGGGCGGATTGACGCTCCAGATCCAAGGTGGAGAGTTCGCGGTAGTCCATAGATCAGCCCTGCTTCCTTGAAAGAATTCAGTCTACAACCGCTGAGCATCGAAGGTGTCTGCCAGCGGGCCCAGTGCCGCGCTCGCATCGCCGTCAAAGAGCCACGCTTCGCGCGCCGCCAATCCTTGCCGCGCGACGACCACGTCAAAGGGCGGGATGCCGAGCTCGGCCGGAGTCCACGCGAGGTCCAACTCGCCGTCACGTGAAACCGTGCCGGTGAATTCGACGACTCGGTGGGTATGACAGCGTGGGCAACCGGCGTCCGCCTCCCGCAAGGCTCCGAGCGCCACGCCGCACTTTTCCACCTCCCCACAGTTGGGGCAAGCCAAATGTGTGATCACGTCACGGCTCAGATCGAGCACGGCGCCTTCGCCCACCGCCGCCTCGGCACGGTCCAACAACTCGCCCAGGCTCAGGTCGGCCACGCCGCAGCCGAGCGGTGTGATGCGCCCGAACGAGTCGTGGCCTGGGCAATCCAGGCGCCGCGGGTAGCGCACCTGGCTGAAATCGTTCCACAGCCCCTGGACGTGAATGCCTTCGCCGGCCAGCGTCGGTTGACCGTGGAGAAACTTGATCGCCTCCTGCACTTCCAGCGCCGCAATCAGTGAGCCGGCCACGGCGGTGGTCGGCGCCTGCCCACGCGTGACGGCTTCGCGGGCGAGCACGGCGCAAGAACGGCGCTGCTGCATCTGCCGGCGGTCCGTCTCATTCATCGTGCATTCATAACAGGCGGTGCGGGCCGGCTCGAAGACGCGGACGTAGCCGGAGAGCCCTTCGATGGCGCCGTCGATCCAGGTGCGTCCGGTGCGCGCGCAGGCGCTGTTGACAAAGACGCGGGCCGAGCGGTTATCGAGTCCGCAAATCACGATGTCGGCCCAGAGGAAAATGCCCAACCCCGCCCGGTGTTCGATATTGTGCGGGCGGCCCACAGCTCTCACTTCAGGATTGATCTCGGCCATCCGGCGGGCCGCGACCTCGGCCTTATAAGCCTGCTCGTCGGCCTCGCGAAAAAGCACGGTCCGGCTCAGGTTGCTGCGCTCAATCAGATCGCAGTCATAGATCAAGGTGTGGCCGACGCCGGTCAGCGCCAGGAGCTTGAGGATTTCGTTACCCAAAGCGCCAGCCCCGATGACCAGGATTCGAGCGTTCGAGACGCGGTGCTGATCCCACCAGGGAATGAGCCGCTGACGGTCGTAACGGTCCTCCGGGGTGATGGTGATCACCTCGGCGATGGGCGGCCGTGGATTCACCTCTCGCCTCCCCCGGCGGTGATCTCCGGCTGAATCCGCAGCACGTCGCCATCCACCACCTGTTGTTCGACCAGCGTCTGCTCGTCGAGCAGTTGCACGCCGAGGCGGCGGTGATGAAATTTGTAGCTCATAAACTCACCCGTCGGGCTGTGTTTGGGCAGGCGCAATTTGTCGATCAGGACGACCAGCACGCGCTCGACTGGGATGTCGTCAGGCACTTCGATCATGACCCGCTTATTCCCGGTCACGTCCCACACTTCCAGCTTCAAGTTATTCACGCCTTCCTCCGCCTGAATGCAATCTTTGAGTGGCCCCTTTCTCGGCGCAGTGTGTCAGGAGCCCGACGGGGCCCTTACCATCGGGCGATTGACACCTCCCTGAAACGCGCGGTTTAGTACCTCACCTCTGGACATGGGAAGAATTTTCTTCTATTTAATGCTCTACTAGCGCGAGCCGGGCCGAGGCCAGACAGGGCGCGCACTAGTAAGTCAGATCAAACCGCCTCTCGCATGTCGAGACCAGATCCGGGGCGTGGCAAGTACAGATGCGACGACTCACTTGTCACAAAGTGGCCAAGACGGCTTTTATCTCAGTGGCAGCTCTGGAATTTCAGCCTGTCTGATGATCACACTGGCTGCTTCTCTACGAACTTACTGAATACTGGTGCTTAAATCGTCAGGTAATTCAGATAGCTGATGACGTAATATACATTAAGATGAAGACGCGGGATACTGTATGACAGGCGGTAATGACTGTCAACAGTTTTAATCGCGATCCTCATGTCTTTATGGCTGGGGGTCAGCCCACCAGCTAGGCTGAGAACGAGGAGAGAGATCGAATGAGTCAGCAACTACGCCGTCACTTTCACGTGTTTGTCGCCTCTCCGGGAGATGTACAGGCCGAACGGGAACGGGTGCCTGGCATCGTCGAGCAAGTCAATAAAGCGGTTGGTCCGGAGCTGGGTCTTCACCTCCAGCCCTGGCTCTGGGATATGGACGCGGTCCCCAGTGCCGGAGAGCCGCAAGAGGTGATCAATCGCGAGTTGGATCAAGCAGACATCGTGGTCGTGATTCTCTGGAACCGGATGGGGACGCCCACCGGCCGCGCCCCATCCGGGACGGCCGAAGAATTCAGCCGCGCCTTCGCACGCTGGGAACAGACACAGAGCTCGCCGCGCATCATGGTCTATTACTGTGACCGTCCGGCACGCCTGCGATCATCACAAGAATACCAGCAGGCCCAGTTGGTCGCCGAGTTTCGCGAGCAGAACGCCCAGAAGGTGTTGGCGCAAACCTTCGAGACCACAGAAGACTTCGAGCGGCAACTCTTCCAGCACTTGCTCAGCGTCTGCCGCGGCCTGGCCGGCGGCAGGAAAACCGGCGAGTTGGTCTCGCCCTCGCCGCTCCCGCTGGAGCCTTACCTGGCGCATGTGGAGAGCGTCTGCGGGTGGATCGTGCTCACCGGCATTCTGCGGGAGAAGGCTGCGGCAGCGGTTCCCCTCGATGAAGTCTACGTCTCGCTCACTGTCACCCGCACCGATCTAGTCGAGAATACGCAGGCCAAAGCGGCCAACCGGGCTGGCGCCATCGCCGCGCTGGCCAATGACCTGCGTAACCGCGAGCACGTGCCGGAGCAACTGGATGCCGGACTGCGGCAGTTGTTGGAGCTGGCTTTGAAAGAAGCCGGTGTCGAAGAGAAAGACGCCCAGGATGAGGCGACGATTCAGGGGGCCTATCAGCGGCTGCGGACCGAAGCCAAGCAGTTCTCGGCGCAAATGGTGCGCGAGATCCTGCGCACGTTTCAAATCGAAGATGCCTTCCAGCAGGCGAAGTACTTGCTGGTCGAAGGTGTGCCCGGTTCGGGCAAGACGACGATCTTGATGCGGGTGGCGATGGCGCTCGTGCGTGCCCACCACGGCGATCCGGGAAGTGCGCAGGCCATGGGCTTTCAAGCGCCCTACCCGGTGCCGATCTTCATCCCCTTGCGCCGCTTTTGGACCTACCTGCATAGCTTGTCGGAGACGGAGCAGAGGATTGGCGGGGCGCCGCCGCTGCTCAAATTTTTATGCGCCGCCGTCCAGCCGCATGCGGGCAGCGATACCTGGCTGGCGCCCGCGCTCAAGGCCGGTCAAGTCACGCTCCTCTTCGACGGCTTAGACGAGGTGCCTGACGACACCGGCCGCCAGATGGTGGCCGGCATCGTCCGCGATTTCGTGCGCAAATACTCCAAGTGCCGCGTGGCGTTGACCAGCCGGCCCGCCGGGTTGACGCCGGTCGTCCGCCTCGAATTGGTCAAGCAGGGCCAACTCGCCCACTGCGAAGTGCGCCCGCTCGACCGCGACCAAATGGCCCGCTTCATTCGGGCCTGGTATTGCGCCTTGATTACCGACTCCAACGAAGCGCGCCGCCGCGCCGACGGCTTGGTCTCGCGCATCAACGCGAACCCGCGGGTGGCCGAACTCGCGCAATCGCCCATCCTTCTCACTGCCATCGCCATCGTCCATCAAACGCGTGGGGATTTGCCGGAGCGCCGCGCGGACCTCTACGAACACTGCGTGCGTGCCTTGTGTGGCCGCTGGGACGCCGCCAAGGACGACGAAGGCCGCGAGCTATGCGGCCCGATTGACGAAGACGACAAGATCAGCCTTTTCGAGGAACTCGCCTTCGCGATCCACTGTCAGGGCGGTGATGCCCGGACGATTGAGCGCGGCCCACTCCTGGACCAGATCAAGGACTGCCTGCCTTCCGACCCGAAGCGCCCATTGAATCGCGAGAAGTGCAGTCAACTGCTCAATCATTTAGTCGACCGCACGGGGCTGATCATCCCCGAAGGCGAAGTGATGTATCGCTTCCGCCACCTCAGCTTTCAAGAGTTCCTCGCCTCCCGCCACGTCTGCGACCGGGCCGACAACCCGGTGGAGATTTTGGCGCCGAAGCTGGTCGATCCGTGGTGGCGCGAGGTCGCGTTGCTGGCGCCGGCTTTCAAGGCCATGTACTCGGCGGTCGAAGCGCGCAAGCTGCTCAGCCGGCTGGCCGAGTATGCGCGCAAGCACCCGGACCCTCAGTTCCGCGCCTCAGCTTTCGGCACCATCGCGCGGGCCCTGCTCGATCTGCAAGAATACCGCGTTAATCGACTGGAGGAGACCGCGGCCGAGTTAAGCGCAGACTTCCTCCACATCCTGACCGACCCGGCGCAGTGTGGCGAGCCGAAGGTCCGTGCCGAGATCGCGGAAGGCCTTGGCCAATTCGGCGACCCGCGGTTGACCGAGGAGCAACGCTGGGTCCAGGTCCCGGCGGGCAGATTCTGGCGCGGCTCTGCTTCGCCAGAGGCGGCTCGCGATGAACAACTCGAAGGCTGGGTGGAGGTCTCCGCGTTCTCGCTCCAGCGCTGGCCCGTCACGATTGCCGAGTACCGCATCTTTCTTGAAGAGGAGAAGGGCTATCACCGCGACCGCTGGTGGGAGGCGGAAGGATGGGCCTGGCTCAAGGAACAGCCGGGCAAGAGCGCTCCTGCCGGCTGGGAATGGCAGATGGAGAAAGCTGCCAACTGCCCCGTGGTGGGCGTTTCCTGGTGGGAGGCTCACGCCTATTGCCGTTGGTATTCGACCGTCGCCAAAAATTTGCCCCGCGGATGGGTGGTGCGCTTGCCGACCGAAGCCGAGTGGGAGAAGGCGGCCCGCGGTGGAGAGGTGTTGGCTGGTGGCCTCATCAACCCGGATGCGAAGCGCGAATACCCCTGGCCAGGCCCCTGGGACGAGCGGCACGCCAATTCAGGTGAAGGTGATTGGCTGGCCGCGATGACGCCCGTCGGTTGCTACCCGAAAGGCTATGGTCCCTACGGCACCTGGGACCAAGCCGGAAATGTGTGGGAATGGTGTTTCGATTGGTATGATCCGGGAGCCTTTCAAAGACCCGGCCGCGTTAATCCGGCCATCGTCAATGCCAAAGGCGTGCCGCGGATTCCGATCCTCAACGACCGCCAGCAGCAAGTCAACGCCCTCTGCCGCGTTGCGCGTGGTGGGTCCTGGACGACTGGCGCCAAGCAGTGTCGCGTCTCCTTCCGCAGCCGGCTGGAGCCTTCACGGCGGTTGGATGACCTTGGTTTTCGCTGTGTCGCCGCGTCCTCGAATTATTGAGGCGCCGATTTTTCATCCAATGATGAGACTGCGTGAGACTGGTGCGCGAAGAAGAATAAAGGCCGTCGGTTCTCACTTCCGAGTGAGTTGAGCCTTCGTTTTCTTCGGCAGTTTGGCGAAGACCATCTCATAAGAATCCTTGATCAGCCTTTTGATCTCCGGCTGACTCAGGGCATCAAACCGCTCGAGGGCGACCCAGTGATAACGGGCCACGTAAGGCGCCGGGACGACACCGTCGCACTCGGTTAACTCCGCGAACTCTTCGGGCGTGCATTTGAAGGAGAGCCGGCTGGGCGAGGCCAAGTCCAGACCGACGACGGCAAACATCTTGCCGCCGACGCAGAAGCACAGGTCATGATCCCACTTGAGGTCTTCGGTGGCGTGGGGGAATGAGAGGCAATAGGTCCATATCATCCTCTGCCGACGGGACGACACTATAGCAGGTCCGGCTGGTTGAGGCTATAGACTCGATCATCACCCCCGCGGGGGCACGGAGGCGACCGCAGCTCGGTCTCGGGCTTAGGTCCTGAACTCGGCCCACAGCGGGCGATGGTCCGAGATGTAGTAGCGTACGTAGGCGAGGAATTTGCCCAGGGCCACCGTCTCGTAAAGCGTTTTGAAGACGGCGCCGTCGAAGTCAAAGACGCCGGCCTGCCCGGTGAAGTGGTCCTGGGTCTCGCCGGGGAAAAACGCGATCTGGTCGTAGTGGCTGTCCGAGGCGATGCTGGAACCGATCTTGGTGGAATGTTCCGGCAGTTGCAGGCCACGCTTGGTGAGCGCGTCGTAAATGGGGTCGCCGGGCTCGGCTTTCGGCAGGTTAAAGTCGCCGAGCGCGACGATGTTATGGCTGTAGGCGTTTTCGCTCTTACGCCGGTTATCGGCCCACCGGGCGACCGCAAAAGTCTCCAGGCTCCGGCGGTTCATGGAGATGGGCTTATCCGAGCCGAAGAACAAGTGGACGTTGACCAAGACGAAGCGGAACGCCCCGCTCTGGAAGGCTGCCAAGTAAGGGTTGCGGTCGAAGCCGTCGAACTGCTGTTCGATGCCGGGCAGCGTGATATGCCGGTGGTCGCTGGGCGGGATGTCGATCTCCCCCACCTTCTCCAGCAAGGTGACTTTAGTCGAGTCGTAGATGAAGGTCATCCGCTCCTTATTGCCGGCGATGTCTGAAAACAGCACCCGGAAAGAAGTCGGCAGATGCTTTTGGATTCCGCGGAGGCCGGCGAGATTGTCGTTGACCTCCTGCATCGCCACGAGGTCGAACCAGTTGACCATCTCGGCGATCAGTTGGTAGTCCTTATCCCGGCGTTCTTGCACTCCCAGGTTCGCCACATTCCACGTGGCCATGAGCAATCGGTTTGTCGCCTTTTTCGGGATGGCCCGCTGAGGCTCATTATCCCGGTAATCCTGGAGGGCGTTGATCTGCGCCGAGGCTTGATAGTCGTAATCGGTTTTTGGCTTGGGGAAAGGTGGCATGAGGGACGCTCCTTATCGTCTTGGTCTCGAGATCTCCCTGGGCCGCCAGGGCTACACAATTAACGTTGCGCATCTGACCGGCTCCGGCCTGAAGGGCAGTAGCTGTCATAGGCGCTACCGCCTTGGCGACGGCGCGGCCTCCAACACGGCCTTCATCTGTCGGACACCTTCTTAGATAAGTGTGAAGAAATCCAGAAACATTTCTCACTCGGGGGTCGCAGCGCTTCCAGCCTGTCATGGCCCGAAACAGTAAAGCTTCCCGTCTTGCGACCCGATCACGACGCGGCCTGAGGCAATCGCTGGCGAAGCTGAGAGCGGGCCACCCGCGTTGAACTCCCACACCTTCGCCCCGCTCGCCAAATCCAAGACGTAAAACCGCCCGTCGTTCGAGCCGACGTAAACGCGCCCGCCCGCGATTGCCGGCGAGGACTCGACCCGCGCCCGCGTCGTAAAAGTCCACGCCCTCTTTCCAGTGGCGGCGCTCAGGCAATGGACCATCTTGTCGCGCCCGCCGACGACGACCTTGCCAGTAGCCACTGCCGCCGAGGAATAGAACGGGAACTGGCGCTGCGGGTGTTGGTAGCGCCAGGCGGGGCGGCGGGTGCGGAGATTCAGACCCAGGACTTCGTTGCTGAAGTTCCCGAAGTAGGCCATCCCTCCAGCCAAGGCGGGAGAGGCGCCGGTGTAGCCGCCCGCGGACATGTGAAAAACTTCCTTGCCGTCCGAGAGGCGGATGCCGCGGAAGACTTCATCGCAGCCGGCGATGTAGGCGATGCCGGCGACCACGCTCGGAGTGCAATGGACGTAGTTGTTGGTCTTCAGCTTCCAGATCAGAGAGCCGTTGCGGGCCGAGAGGCAGTAGAGGTTCCCGTCATAAGACCCGATCAGGACGCGGTCGCCGACCACGACGGGCGAGGACTTGATCTCGCTCGCGGTCTTGAAGGTCCAGAGTCCCTTGCCATCCTGCGCGCTGACCGCGTGGAGCACGCCGGCCAGATCACCAACATAGACCACGCCATTGCCCACGGCCGGAGATGATTCGCCGATGCCTTCTTTGGCCGCGCGATACTTCCAGCGGGCCTTGCCGCTCTGCAAATCCACGGCGAGGAGTTCGCCGGCTTGCGAGCCGACGAAGACCGTCCCGTCCGCGATGGCCGCCGAGGACTCGATGGACTCGCCGGCCTCGTACGTCCAGAGGAGTTTGAGCGTGGCCGGCAACGTAGCTTGAGAGACGCCCGTCAACGCATGATTGCCGCGGAACTGCGGCCAACTCTCGGCGGCAGATTGCGGCAGCCGCGCGGCAGAAGAAGGCAAAAGAGCAAAGAGCAAAGAGCAAAGAGCAAGGAGCGAAGAGCGAAGAGTCCCCTCATTTGTCCTGAGCGCCTGACTCTTTGCTCTTTGCTCTTTGCTCCTTGCTCCTTGCTCCTTGCCCTTTCGCCTTGGTTTCAAAATGCGCACTCGTAGACCTCCAAAGCTCCATCAACACTCAACGGCCGGGGGTTGAAGCCGCCCGTCCATTGCCGGGCCGCCTCTTCGGCCAGCATTCTTAAATCTTGCTTCGGGACGCCCGCCGCGCCGAGGCCGCGTGGCAGGCCGCCAATCGCGGCCAGTTGCTCTAGTCTCGCGGCTAAGCCCTCACCCGGGTCATGGCCATTCGAGTGATGACCGGAGAGGTGAACCAACTCGCCGTACCTCGCCCCAACCACCGGCGTATTCCAGCGGACCACGTGCGGGAGCAGCATGGCGATGGCCACGCCGTGCGGGGTGTCGTAGTGGGCAGTTAATGGATTGGCGCAGGCGTGAGTGGCGCCGAGCATCGAGTTCTCAATCGCCACACCCGCGTAATAAGCCCCAAGCTGCATGGCGCCTCGCGCCGCCAAATCCGCCGGGTGGGCGAGCACTCGCTCGTAGTTCCCTTCCAACAACCGCCAGGCTTCACGCGAAAAAGTTTCCGAGAGCGGGTTGCGCTTGGTCGTGACATAAGTTTCGACCGCATGCGCGATGGCATCAAAGCCGGTCGTGGCCGTGACGCTCGGGGGCTGAGAGACGGTGAGGCACGGGTCGAGGATCGCCACGCGGAAGGCGGCCTTCGGATCGCCGCAGGCCATTTTGACGTGGGTCTGCGCGTCGGAGATCAGAGCATAGCACTGCGCCTCGCTCCCGGTCCCGGCCGTGGTCGGGATGCCGATCATCGGCAGCATCGGCCGTGTGGCTTTGCCGAAGCCCCAGTAGTCCTGCATCACGCCGCCGTTGGTCAGCAGGAAGTTGATGGCTTTGGCGCAGTCCATCGAACTGCCGCCGCCGAGGCCGATGAGCGAGTCAATCTTGAGCAGTGCGGCACAGTCACGCCCGGCCTCGACCATCACGGTGTTTGGATTTTCATCGAAGGCGTGAAAGGCAAAGACTTCGATGCCGGCTTGCCGCAGCAGACGTGACGCCTCATCCACGTAGCCGCACGCGACGATGCCAGCATCCGCCACCAGCAGCGTCCGGCTGAAACCGAGTTCGCGGGCGAGTTCGCCGAGCCGCGCAAACGCGCCGGCGCCAAAGACCACGCGTGTATCGGACTGGAAATCGAACGGCTCCATGGTGCGTTTGAAAGCTATGGTGGGGTGGTGGAGATAGAGTGCTTCAAATTTTCACTCTGCCGGGGAAAGCCGGGCAGAGCGCGGACTCCTTCAATCTCCCCTCAGCTTTCGCATTCTCAGTAGCGCGCGCATAGCCATTTAGGCTTGGCGGTCACTTTCCAGCTTCGTGACGCGCTCTTCAACCGCTGCATGATCGGCCCGCAGATCAAACAGGGCGCGGTTGAGAACATCCAGCTTGCGATCAAACTGTCGCACATCCTTCTTGACCTGTCGCACTTCCTCTTCAACACGGCCCAGTCGTTCTTTGACTTCCAGAATCTCGGCCAACGCTTGCTCCCAAATCGGACGAGTATCAGGAGCCTTCTCAATGGCCGTGAGCCGTGAGTCTATTGAATCCAAGCGGGCCGTGAGCCGTGAGTCTATCGAATCCAAGCGGGCCGTGAGGCGCGAGTCTATTGAATCCAAGCGGGCCATGACGCGCGCTTCAAAAGAAGTCTCGCCGTTCAATCCCTGAGTAGGATCATCCTCACTCATCACTTCTCCTTTTCAGTGCTGCGAACCGGCCGCCTTAGCCGCGGGAGTATTTGACAGCGCATAGAGTTGGTTACGGTTCATGATGAAGAGCACTCCGTTGGCCGGGACGGGGCTCGAATAGACCGAGCTGCCCATATTCATTTCGCCGATCAGCTTCTTCTCCTTCCCGGCTTGCATCACCACCACGTCGCCGTCCTCGTCGCCGAGGTAGACCTTGCCGTCGGCTACGAGCACCGAGCCCCAAACGGCTGCGAACATATCGTGCGTCCAGTAGGCCTTTCCGGTCTTCGCGTCTAGGCAGTGGAGGAAGCCGCTGAAGTCCGGGTAGTAGAGCAGGCCGTCGTAGATGGCGGCCGTCGAGATCGAGCGGCGGATCTTGTCGTAGTGCCAGATGAGGCCGCTCTGCGTGATGTCGCCGCGCTTGGTCGCGTCGATGCAATAGAGGTGGCCCACGCCCTCGCCGTGCTCCGGGTCCTGGCCGTTGGCGAGGTAGACCTTGTTGTCCCAGATGACCGGCGTGGCGATCAATTCATTGCGCGTCTTCGGCCAGACCGAATCTTTGGGGTTGCAGTCGAACTCCCAGAGCTTCTTGCCGGTGAGCGCTTCGTAGCCGCGGACCCAGCCGTCGCCCTGGCCGATGACGACTTGGTCGACGCCGCCGATCTTGCCGACTGAGGGCGAAGACCACTGGCCGTGCAGGATGCGGTCCCCGACCGAGTTATCCTCCCACGCAAGTTTGCCGGTCTTCTTGTTGACGGCGATGATCGCGGGCGCTTTGGGCGAAGGGATGTTGACGTGGCTCTCGTCCTGGCCGTTGGAGGTGCTGACATAGATCAGGTCGCCGAAGGAGACCGGGGCCGAGTTCGACATGTTGTGCGGCTGCGAGCCGACCTCTTCCATCATGTCGAACTTCCAGATGATGTCGGCGTCGGTCTGGCTGGTGAACTTCTCGTCCTTGTACGGACCGTTGTTCTCGCCGTCGCGGAAGCCCTTGGTGTCGAGGCAGACCAGTTCGCAGCGGTTCGAGACGTAGTAGAGCCGGTCGCCTTCGACCAGCGGCGAGGAGCAGACGCCCTGGAACGGCCAGTCGTTGACGCGCCCGGCGGGGAGCTTCTCGTTGGTGTGCTGCCAGAGGAATTCGCCGTCCGACTCGCGGAAGCACATGAGCACGCCGCGGTCGCCGCCCTGCTTCGGGTCGCGCAGGCCCTCGTTGTTCGTGCCGATGTAGACCTGACCGCCCGAGACGACCGGGTTGCCGTAGGACTGCGAGCCGAGCGTGGCGACCCATTTGACGTTCTTCTTGGTGTTGACGTCCCAGGTGGTCGGCAGGCCTTTCATATTCGAGACCATGTTGCGGTCCGGCGTCCCGCCCCACATCGGCCAGTCCCCGGTGCCGGGATCGGAGGCCACCACGCAAGCGATGGAGAAAGCCACCGCGAGGAGCCCGACGAGGAGAAAGAGCCCGCCTCTGATCAGAATCAATCTAAATCTACGCGTCTTCATATTTACTCCAATCGCTCTTGGTTAGTTGTAGGAAACGATCACCTGCTCCGGCGAATTGGGCAGCGCATGCAACTCGCTGCGAGAGAATCCGGCCGCGCGGAACATCTGCTCGTACTCCGAGAAAGTATAGGCGTCGCCGGCCGGCGTTGTCCCGAGCATCATCAAGCTGAAGGTGGCCGCGGTGGGAGGCGACACGCGGTCTTCGTTCGGGACGAATTCGAGGGTGACGGCACGGCCGCCAGCCTTGAGCGCCGCGTGGGCCTTGCGCATCAGGTTCTCGCACGCCTGCCGATCGAAGTGATGGAAGAAGTTGGTGAAGAGCACCAGGTCGTAGTCGCCTCCGTAATCCACCTCCAAGGCGCTGCCCGGAATCTGATGATAACGCGACCCGACTCCCGCGCCTTGAGCATTCTCCACCGCCACTTTCAACACGTTCGGCCAGTCGAGCGCGAAAATCTCCGCCTGCGGGTTGTGTTTGGCGAGCGCGATGCCGAAGATGCCATGACCGGCGGCAATGTCGAGCACTTTCCAGGCGCCAGCGCGATCAGCCCCGACGATCTCGGCGATCATTTCAGACGGAGGCCCCATCATCGGCGCCATGCTCCGGGCGAATTCTTCCCACATCGGGTGCTCGGGGGCCAACGCCCCTTCCTGACTGACCACCGTGCCGCCTTTGCGGACGACGGCGGCGAGGTCCTTGAATCCGTCCATGAGGTAAGAAGAATTGATGAATTTGACGACGCTGCCGAGGTAAGCCGGGGAGTGCCGATTAAGAAAGGCCGCCGCATCCGGCGTCAGGCCGTACCGCCCCTGATGCTTGTTCAGCAAGCCGGTCACCACCAGGTAGTCACACAAGATGCGCATGCCGCGCTCTGAAGTCTGGCAACGCGCAGCCAAGGCGCCAGCGGAGTCGTTGCCTTCGGCCACCGCGGTGAAGAGGTCAAGTTCAATCGCGGCCTTCAAGGCGGCCGTCTGCTGATAAGCATTCAGAGTCCGGAAAATAAGTTCGGGAGAGACCGCTTCTTGCTTCTTCGCGTCCATTTCATTTTCCTCCTGCCTGTTTTCAGGCTCGTAAATTCCGCCCGGTGTCTTCAAGGGTAGTTACCGGTGCGGCGTCACTTTGATTATGATCAGAACAGATTTCATTCGGCTCGTCTGTTCCCAGCTAGGCGCCGATTTCAGGGTTTGCCATTCCGCCCTTCACTGATGTAGCGCTCGACCACACCGATGAAAGTGTTCAGCCGGTCAGTCAACTCGCTCACGTGTCCATCGGTGAGTTTCTGCGCGTCAGTCAGCTCCCCAACCCTCCTTGACAAACTTCCGATGATCCCGGATAGACCCACGATGCCCTCCATCACCGTCCCCATCTGAGTCTGAAGTTTGTCTTGCTGAACCTGAAATTTGTCTTGCCGATCGGCGAGCTCTTTCAACCTGAACCCCACTTCCTCCAAATCACTGGCAAAACTCTCTTGCTGCTTGAGAATCACCTGAATGATCCGCTCTATCTCATCATTGGTCATGACCTCACCCCTTTCTGTCACCGGCATCAGAGAGGCTTCACAAGCTCCTCACCTGTTCGGCGTCACCTTGATGTTATCAAAGTAGATCTCATTCTGCGCGTCGGCGAAAATACCGGCGCTGCCCTGACGATTGCCAATCGGGTCAACGCGCTCGATGGCCCAGGCTTCCGGCTCGGGCTCGGACGCGGGCCAGACTTTGCCGCGCGCCTGTACTTTGCCGTCGGGCAGGTTCTCGACCCGGAGCTTCAACCGGTACCAGGTGTCGGGCTTCCACGCGAACGGCTTTTTGACCGTGCGCTTCTCTTCGATCTGCCAGGAGCGCAGTTCCAGCTTCTGACTATTGCCGACGAGCACGAGTTCATAACGTTGGGCGATCACCCCGGCATCGCCCATCTGGCGGCGCTTTTCGGTCGCGCGCACGTCGGCCTCGGCCGTGTAGTTCGACCAATCGGCGGGGCTGAAGAACGAACGCGTGCGCTTGAAGATGGGCGGGTTGGGGTTCTTGACCAGCACTTTGTTGCCTTCGAGTTCGCGCACGTTGTATTTGCCGCCCGTGCCGATCCAGTACTTCGGGACCCCGTCGACCGGGACGGACTCGAAGTTTTCACTCACTGGAGTCGGCGGGATCACGCGTACACGAGCGACGCCTGTGACCCCACCGACCGCGGCTTTCAACATTCCGGCCTGCACGCCAGCATCGGCGGCGGCGGTGAATTGATTGTTTTGCGCCGCGCCTTTCAAACCTTCGAGCGACCACATCGCGTTCTGTTCTTCGCGGATGAAGTGCCCGTGGTCGTCGAAGAGTCGCACTCTGAACTTTGCTGCCCCGCCCGGCTTCATGACCAGATCAACGGGCACCACCTGCACGTGCGCCACGGCGGCGTCCGCAGGCGCCTTCTCCATAGTCTCTGCAACCGGCGGCAAGGCAGGCCCAGGCGTCTTCCTGCCGATGCAGTAGATCGCTTTGGTCGAGACCAGATAGACCCGGCCGCGCGAGACGGCCACCGAAGCGAGGATCTGTTCATTGGCCGCAATCAGATCATCGCCCGCTTCTGTTCTGAGTTGCACATTTTCCACCGGCCCGAGTTCGTCTTGATCTAAAACCTGGCAGCCGGTCGGACCCGGCTTGAGGATATAAAATTTTCCATTCTCAGTGCCGACGTAGAGCTTGCCGTCAGCCAGCACCGGCGAGGCCCGCTGCAGCGTGCCGAGTGTGTGTTTCCAGAGTTCCTTGCCTGTGTTCGTGTCGAAGGCGAAGAGGTTGGCGCTGTCGTCAACCTGGTACAGGCGGTCGCCGTCGATTACCGGCGAAGAGTAGCCGCCCCGGAAGCCCTTGACCGACCACTTGAGGTTGTCCTTGCCGAGCGTGCCTTTCGCCGTCCCGTCGATTGCCACGAGCAAGCCCATTTCGTTCGTATCGAGGTTCTCCTCGCTGTGCGAGGCGAAGACGGTGGTCCCTTTGACCACGGCGCAGTTGTTGATCCCGCGCTTGGTGATCGCGTAGTTCCACACCGCCTCTCCGGTCTGGACCTTCATGGCCTGCACCGCCCCGTCAGCGCCGCCGACGATGAGCAGGCGCGCGCCGTTGATCGTCACCACCACGGGCGTAGGGTAGACCGTGTCGTAAGGGCGACCGCCGGGCGCGCTGGTCCAGATGCACTCGCCGGTCCGCTTGTCGAAGCCGTAGAAGCGATGCTTCCGCTGCGCCGCATCGCCCCAGCCGTCGATGATCGTGCCGACGATGATCAGGTCGCCATCGATGATCGGCGAGCCGGTGCGCCCGCCGTGCGTCGTCCAGGCGCCGAATTCTTCAGTCAGCGAGCGGCTCCAGAGCACCTTGCCGTCACTCGACAGGGCCGTCAGTTCGTTGCAGGCGCCGAAGACGTAAACGTTGCCCGTCGCCGGGTCGCCCACCGGCGACGACCAGGCGATGCGGCGCGGCGGCACATCGCTCTCATAGACGTTGAAGCGGTGCTCCCAAATCTTCTTGCCCGTGTCGGCGTCGAGGCAGAGCAAGCGCTCCTGCATCGTCTCGCCCTCGCCCGCCGAGTTGAACATAAAGACGCGGCCGCCCATCACGATCGGCGCGGAGCGCCCGCCATAAGGCTGCGTCCACACCAGATTCTCGCCCTTCGGCGACCACTTCTCCGGCAGGTTCTTTTCCGGCGACACGCCGTCGCGCGCCGGGCCGCGCCAGTCCGGCCAATCGCTGCCGCTGCCGGGGGCAGTGCGCGCAAACGGGACGAGAGAAAGAAGCGCCAGCAGGAGACTGAGAGATTTGGGAGAAATGATGCTCATACTCGATCCTCACAGTGGATTTTAGCAGTTGCAGTTTTGCTCGTTCATGAATCCGTAATCAGCAGGCCTATCGTTGCGGCATCCCGATCTTGCCTTGACTCCGATGAACCCAAAATATAATGTTGGACCATCGGAGTCAAGGTAGAGATTTCGCCGAACCTCTTCGGCTTCAGCGACGTTCTTCTTACCTACCCGAAATTAGCCTCAGGGTGATGACATTTGATAGCGAACCAAATAGTTGGATTCCTGGCCGCCGGTGTGAGGCGTCGCCGCTCTCTCCCTGCCAGGGACGAAGGAGAAGTGCCATGCTGAGCAGACGAACGAGACTCTTGTTCCTTTCATTGATGCTCCCGCTCACCATCTATGCCGGGGACCTCAACGAAGATTTGTTGGCCGCGGTCAGGAAGAGCGACGTTGCGGCGGTGAAGGCATTGTTGGACCAAGGCGCCAACGTGAATGCGAAAACCCCATACGGCGCCACGCCCTTATCCTACGCCTGCGACCGAGGGAATCTAGAAATCGTCAACCTCTTGCTGGAGCGCGGGGCCGAGGTCAACGCCAAGGACACCTTTTATGGCGAGACGCCGCTCGGCTGGGCGCTCTCCAAAGGCCACACCGCCATCGTCAAAGCCCTGCTCGAGAAAGGCGCCGAAGGGAAGGACCGGGCCTTGATGGTGGGCGTCAATAGCGGCAACGTCGAGATCGTCAAGTTCGTGTTGGAGAAAGGCGGGCTCAAACCGGACACGCTGAAATTGGCCCTCAACAGCGCGACGAAAAACAAACGTGCCGAGATCGAGGAGTTGCTCAAGAAGGCCGGGGCCATTGCCTCCCCGCAACCAAACTTTCAGGTGGCCCCCGAAACACTGAAGACCTACGCCGGGACCTATAAAAATTCCGACGGGATGGAGATCAAACTCACCGTCCAAGACGGAAAGCTCACCGGCGGGCCGACGGGGCAGAATCCGGTGACGCTCGGGGCCGTCGATCAGGTCACCTTCAAGCCGGCCGGGCTGGAGGGCATCACGGTCATCTTCAATCTGGAGGGCGGAAAGGTGAGCGGCTTCACCCTCAAAGAGAGCGGCAATAGCACGATCTTCAAGAAGGTCGAAGAAAAGTAAGAGGACGCAATCATGAGATATATCTTCTCTCTCTGTCTTTGCCTTTGTTTTGCTGCCGTCACGCAGGCGCAGAATTGGCCGGCATTCCGCGGGGCGAACGCTTCGGGTGTGGCCGACAGCCGGCCGACGCCGACCGCCTGGGACGCGGAAAAATCGGCCAACATCCTTTGGAAGACGCCGATCCCGGGCCTGGCACATTCGAGCCCGGTCGTCTGGGGCGATCGCGTCTTCATTACGACTGCGATCAGCAGCGATCCCAACACCGTCTTCCGTCACGGCCTCTACGGCGACGTTGATTCGGCCAAGGACGAGTCGAAGCACACCTGGCGCGTCTACTGTTTGGACAAGAAGACCGGCAAGCTCATCTGGGAGCAGACGGCCCACGAGGGCGTGCCCAAGATCAAACGCCACATCAAGTCGACGCACGCCAATTCGACGCCGGTGACGGACGGCCAACACGTCATCGCCTTCTTCGGCTCCGAAGGGCTTTATTGCTACGACCTGAATGGCAAGCTGCTCTGGAAGCAGGACCTCGGCCTGCTCGACGCCGGATGGTTCTATGACCCTGATTATCAGTGGGGCACCGCCAGCTCGCCGATCATTTACCAGAACCTGGTCATCCTCCAGTGCGACGTCCAGAAGAACTCCTTCATCGCCGCCTACGACCTCAAAGACGGCAAGCGCGTCTGGCTCACGCCGCGCGAAGAGATCCCATCGTGGGGCACGCCCACGGTCTACGAAGGTAAGGCTCGCGCCGAACTGGTCACCAACGCGACGAAGGCGGCGCGCGGCTACGACCCGCTCACCGGCAAAGAATTGTGGAAGCTCATCGGCAACCCGGAGGTCACCGCGACGACGCCCGTCGCCGGACAGGGCCTGATCTTCATCTGCAACAGCTACCGCCCCAATCAGCCCATCTACGCCATCCGCCCCGGCGCGAGCGGAGACATTTCGCTGAAGGAGGGCAAGACCTCGAACGAGTACGTCGCCTGGAGTTACCAACGCGGGGGGACCTACATGCCGACGCCGATCATCTACGGCGATTACCTCTACACCTGCGCCAACCACGGCGTCTTGACCTGCTACGACGCGAAGACGGGGGAGAAGATTTATCAGCAGCGCATCGGCGACAAAGGCGGGGCCTACAGCGCCTCGCCGGTGGCGGCGGACGGGAAGCTTTATCTCGCGAGCGAAGACGGCGAGGTCTTCGTCGTCAAGGCTGGACCTAAATACGAACTGCTTGCGACCAACCCGATGGGCGAAGTCTTGATGGCCACGCCCGCGATCTCCGACGGCATCGTCATCGTCCGCGGGCAGCACCACGTCTTCGGCATCGGTGAACGCACCGCGCAGCCGGCGCAGAGTACCAAGTAATCAGTCACCGAAACTAAATCAAACCACGCGGGATTGAGACAGTAATGACTAACCACAGAGACACAGAGACACAGAGACGGCACAGAGATGCCTTGAGGTTTCTCCGTGATTTCTCTGTGTCTCTGTGTCTCTGTGGTTCCCTGAGCGCCCTAACGTAGCGTGTTTCGATTTAGATGGCTTACCCATCGATCATGTAGAGAAGAGTAGATTATGAGAAGATCATTCGTCTGGCTTCCATCCGCCCTGATCATTTGCCTGCTCATCTTTTCCGCGTTCCGCTCGCCGGTCACTAACGCCGCCGCCGGATCGAATTGGGCTCAATGGAGAGGGCCCGAAAGCCTCGGCATCTCGCCGGAGAAGAACCTGCCCACCGAGTGGAGCGAGAACAAAAACATTCGGTGGAAGACGCCGATTGGCGGCCGCGGGCTCTCGTCGCCGATTGTCTGGGGGAACCGCATCTTCCTGACCACGGCGATCGAAGGGCCGGTCGTGCCGGGCGCCAAGGCGGTCAAGCACATGATCGAGGACAGCAAGGAGTTCAAGCACCCCGACAGCGTGGGCGGCGACCGCAGCCACACCTTCAAGGTCCTCTGCGTGGACCGCGACACGGGCAAGGTGCTCTGGGAGAAGACGGCCTTCGAGGGCACGCCCTACGACGACCATCACAAGAAGGGCAGCTACGCCTCATCAACCCCGGCGACCGACGGCCGCTACGTCTACGCCTTCTTCGGCTCCGAGGGGCTCTACTGCTACGACTTCGACGGCAAGCTGGTCTGGAAGATCTCGCTCGGGGGGATCGGCTCGATGGGCATGGGGCCGGGGACCTCGCCGGTGCTCTACGAGAGCACGGTGATCCTACAGTGCGACGAGGAGAGCGGCGAGAAGTCCTTCATCATCGCCGTGGACAAGAAGACCGGCAAGGAGGTCTGGAAGACGCCGCGGAAAGTTCAAGCGAGTTGGGCGACGCCGATCCTGGTCCGCGGGGGCGGGCGCACGGAGTTGGTCACCAGCGGCAACGAGTTGGTCATCTCCTACGACCCGGCCACCGGCAAAGAATTCTGGCGGGCGAAGGGCGTGGGGAGCAACGCGATTCCGAGCCCCGTGGCCGGGCATGGCATGGTCTTCCTCTCGGCCGGCTTCCCGGCCAAGCACGTCTACGCGATCCGGCTCGGCGGCTCGGGCGATCTGACTGATTCAGCCAACGTCGCGTGGAAGTATGACAAGGGCACGGCCTACGTTCCGTCGCCGATTCTGTATGGCGACTACCTCTACTTGACGACCGATCGCGGCATTCTCACCTGTTTGGACGCCAAGACCGGTGAGGTCAAGTATGAGGGTGGTCGGGTGCCCATCCCGGCGACCTTCACGGCCTCCCCGGTGGCCTTCGACGGCAAGCTTCTGCTCAGTAGCGAGGACGGTGATACGTTCGTCGTGAGCGCCGGCCCGAAGCATGAAATCATGCGGACCAATTCCATCGGCGAGCCGATCTACGCCTCGCCCGCGATCTCCGACGGCCGCATCTTCATCCGCGGTGAAAAGAATCTCTACTGCATCAGCGGCGGAGCTGGGAAGTAAGTCAGATGAGTCTTGTCCTATTCCTGTCAGGTTGCGGTTGCTTCGGCAAAGCACTGTTGCGGGGACCGCCGCAACCTGACAGGAATAGGACAAGGAGAAAGAATGACCATCAAGCGCTTCACCCTTGGGCTATTGTCAGCCTTATCATTGGCCTGCTGGCCGCTTCTGCTTTCCGTTCTCCGGCAGTCAATGCCTTCGGGGAAGAATCGAACTGGCCACAATGGCGTGGGCCCGAGGGCCGTGGCATCTCAGCGGAGAAGAACCTGCCGGCCGAATGGGGCCCGACCCAGAACATCCAATGGAAGACACCAATCCCAGGCCGCGGACATGCTTCGCCGATCATTTGGGGCAAGAGGATCTTCCTTGCCACTTCGATTGAGGGACCGATCGTCCCTGGCGCCAAGCCGGTCAAGCACATCCGGAACGGCCAGGTGTTTGTGCACCCGGACAGTGTCGGGGCCGACCGCAGCTACACGCTCAAGGTCCTCAGCCTCGACCGTGACACGGGCAAGATACTCTGGGAGAGGACCGCCTACGAAGGGATCGTCTACGACGACCGGCACCGGAAAGGCTCCTACGCCTCTTGCACGCCGGTCACTGACGGGCAGTATGTCTTTGCGTTCTTCGAAGCCGAGGGCCTTTACTGCTACGACTTCGACGGCAAGCTGGTCTGGAAAACGTCGCTCGGGAAGATCGCCAAGATGGGCCTGGGCAACGGCGTCTCTCCAGTGCTCTACGAGAACTTGGTGATCTTGCAGTGTGACCAGGAAGATGGCGGCACTGAGGCTGGATCGTTCATTATGGCGGTAGACAAGAAGACCGGCCAGGAGGCGTGGCGGACTCCCCGGACGCACCGCAAGACCTGGGCGACGCCGCTCCTCGTCCGAACTCCGCAGCGGGCGGAGTTGATCGCGAGCGGCGCCGAAACCATCGTCTCTTACGACCCGGCGACGGGCAAAGAATGGTGGCGCTGCCAGGGTGTGGCCGGGCACGCGATTCCGAGCGCAGTGGCGGGTCACGGTCTGGTCTTCGTTTCGGCGGGCTATCCGACCAAGCGCGCCCTGGCGATTCGCCTCGGCGGGTCCGGAGACCTCACGGGCACGCCCAACGTCGTGTGGCGGTACGATAAGGGCACGGCCTACGTCGCCTCGCCGATTCTCTACGGCGACTACTTCTACCTGACCTCCGACAAAGGCATCCTCACTTGTCTCGATGCCCGGACCGGTGAGGTCAAGTACGAAGGCGGTCGCGTGCCGGTGCCGGCGAGTTTCACGGCCTCACTCATCGCCTTCGACGGCAAGCTGCTGCTCAGCAGCGAGGACGGTGAGACCTTCGTCATCAAGGCAGGCCCCGCGCATGAGGTCCTGCGCACTAACTCGCTCGGCGAGCCGATCTACGCCTCGCCGGCCGTTGCCGCGGGGAGGCTCTTTATTCGCGGCGAAAAGAATCTTTACTGCATTGGCAATGCGGCCCAGAAGTAAATCCCGAGGTGGAGTTGGGTACAGTACGGGGAGCGTGAGCGACCTGGTGGCCTCGCAGAGGCGCTCCCCGCAAGCGTCAGGTCGCTGACGCTCCCCGTACTGTACCCAGGCGGCAAATTGAGAGGAGCCAGGCGCAATGGAAGTCTCCTCGTTCTCCGAGATCGAGCCAGAATTCATCGAGCGCGTCCACCGCATGGTCTGGTGTAGCGCGGCCACTTTAGACACCCGAAACCGCCTGCGCTCCCGAATCATGCACACCGTCTGGGAAGGGGCCACGGGCTGGGCCGGCTCCCGGCGCCATTCACTCAAAGCCAAGCACCTGGCCCATCACCCGTATGTCTCTCTGGCTTACATCTCGGATGTGGCCAAGCCGGTGTACGCGGACTGCACGGCGGAATGGGCAGACGACCTGGCCACCAAGCAGCACGTGTGGGACCTGTTTCGGTCTTTCGCCCCGCCCTTAGGCTTTGACTATGGGAATATCTTTGAGAGCGCCGCTCATCCGGAATTCGGGGTGTTGAGGTTGAGCCCTTGGAGAATAGAGCTGGCTGATGCGGCGGACAAAAAGAATCACAGAGTCTGGCTGGGGGAAAGCGCCTGATAAGTCATCGGGCCGGAACGTGGGCAAGGCTCAAAGGAGTGGCGCCGCAGAAGGGGGCCTCACGACCGTCCATCGGTTGACCGAAATAACTGAAGGAGATTGCCAATGAAAGACAGCCTCGCAATCAAAACTGTTGCCTGCCTGGTCTTCTGCTCAGTCTTGGCCGCCGGCATCGGCGTCGCGGCGGCGAAGCCCAACTACAGCGGCACCTGGGTCATGGACCGGAGCCGGAGCATCGGGATTCCTCCCGGCATGGAGCACACGATGACCGTCCTCCACACCGGCGATCAGATCAAGATCGAGAATAAGCTCGTCACGCCCCAAGGCGAGCGGACCTACAGCGATCTCTACACGCTTGACGGGAAGGAGACCGAGTTCACCCAACAAGGCCCTCAAGGCCCAGGGGCCAAAGGCAAGCGCACGGCGAAGTGGCTGCCCAACGAGCGCGGCATCTTAGTCAGCGAAGAGACGACGGTCAACACGCCGCACGGCCCGGCGCCCAACCTGCTCACGCGCAAGTGGCTCCTCGCGGCCGACGGTAATACTCTGACCGTGGATTTCTACCACGACACGCCCAACGGGTCTTTCGAGTCCAAACGCATCTTCGTCAGGAAGTAGGTCGGAGCAGCCATCAATCCGCACATGCCGGTATGTGTTAGTGGCGCCGGGTTGAAAGCCTCGTTCGTAGAAAGGAGACCGGCCATGGAAAAGAAAGTCAAGCACCTCGAGATGATCCAAGCCATTATTACCAGGATGGCCAACAACTCTTTTTTCCTCAAAGGCTGGTGCGTCATCCTGGTTTCCGCCTTGATCGCCTTGGGGGCGCGGGATAGCAACAAGCGGTTTCTCCTCGTCGGCTACTACCCGATCCTGATGTCCTGGATCCTGGACGCCTACTTCTTACGGCAGGAGCGATTGTTCAGAAAGCTGTATGACGAGATCCGTGGTAAAGCCGAAGGGGAGATCGATTTTTCGATGGATACTTCCGGGTTACTGGACAAGCCATCTTGGCTCCTGGTCGCCTGCTCCAGAACGTTGCTCTTGTTTTACGGCGCGATGGTCGGGGCGGTCCTGCTGGCGATGCTGATTGTGATCAGCTCCTAGATGTGCGCCGTGTCATGCAGTTCGTCAACGACCTGACAGTTTCTCCTTGGGTTGAGCGCTCTTGTCGCCCTGCCATCAAAACAACCGCTTCAGATGATGCCGCCGAGGGCTGGCTGCTGCTCAATCGCCTCCGCCCAATGGCGCAACCGCCGGATGCAGCAGACCACCTGACCGAGAGCCTCATCGGCCTCAAGGAGCACTGGATGGTGGAGCACCACCATCCGAGCATCGGCCGAAGTGGCCTCGGTCAAATCCCCTATGTGGCGGAAGCGCCGGGAGGACCGACAGAGGTGAAAGGCGCGAAAGCCGGCGTTAAATTCCACCCCTTCGGCCCGCGCCGCGCGCACAAACTTTTGACGAGAGAGCCCCCCAAACCCTGCTGGGTCGTACTGAAAGCCGAGCTTATAGTAGCCCGGAGAGGCCGCGACCTGGTTCATCAAGAGGCGGAGACCGGTCACCCCTTTCAACCGACCTGCCAGCTTTGAGACATTCGCCATCCGCCGCTGATTCCGCTCATCCAGCCTTTCAAGTTGAGGGAGCAGCACCGTCGCCTGCAGCTCGGAGAGCGGGTAGGCATGATTGCCTCGCTGGCAATAGACCTGGGTACGCTGCCTGATCTCAGGAGATGAGGTCAGCAGCGCGCCTCCCCGCCCGGCACTGAGCAGTTTGCTGCCGCCGAAGCTGAGGATTCCGAGATCCCCCCAAGTCCCGGCCTTACGTCCTTCAACCTCAGCACCCGGCATCTGACACGCGTCCTCGATCACCCAGAGGCCATGTTCGCGGGCAATCCTCATCACGGCCTTCATGGGTACTATCCCGCCATGCAGGTGGGAAACTAGAATGGCACGGGTGGTTGGGCCGATGGCGGCGGTGATCAGTTCCGGGTTGAGGTTCCAGTTGTCCGGGTCCAGGTCGAGCAACACCGGTCTCGCCCCGACCGCGACAAGATCGTTGAAGTTGCCGATAAAATCGTAGTCGGCCAGGATCACTTCATCACCCGGTCCGACGGGCAGAGATCGCAGCGCGAGCTCGACGGCAAAGGTGCCACTGCAGCACAGCTCGACAAACTCGACCTGATGATACGCAGAGAGCCTCTCTGCCAGCAGGCGGGCGTTGGGGCCGTGATAGCTCCCCCAGGTCCCGGCTGCCAGGCTCCGGTTGATGGCCTGGGAAACCTCTTCCCACGCCGGCGGCCAGGAGGGCGGCCCGGCAGGACGAATCGGCTCTCCCCCGAGGATTGCGGGTAATCCCTGATCAGTGGTCTTGGACATAAGCTTCAGTCTGTGGTCTTCACCTTGAAGGTCTTGTACAATGGCCCTTCTCATCCCATCGCCGGGAAACGCTGCTCACGTTATAGCAAGATGAGGTGGAGTTAGTCTATGAACCGCATGCGATTTTTGATGGTCGGCGGATTTCTGGGGGCCGGTAAGACGACCACCCTCGGGCGCCTGGCCGGAAGCTACCTGAAAAAGGGAATGCAGGTTGGCATTGTGACTAATGACCAGGCAACAGACCTGGTCGATACCCAGAATCTGCGGCGGCAAGGGTTTGATGTCCAGGAGGTGCCGGGCGCTTGCTTCTGCTGCCGTTTTGATGACTTGGTTTCGACCATCGGTCGGCTGGGCGTTGACCAAACGCCGGACGTGATTCTGGCTGAGCCCGTGGGGAGTTGCACCGACCTGGTGGCGACCGTGGTGCAGCCGCTCAAGCAACTCTACCCTGACCGCTTTCAGATTGGCCCCTACTCCGTCATTTTGAAGCCCAGCCACGGCCGGCGCATTCTGAGCGGCGAGGGCCAGGCCGGATTTTCGCCCAAAGCGGCCTACATCTTTCGCAAACAACTAGAAGAAGCGGACGCCATTCTCCTCAACCGCATCGATGACCTCTCGCCGGCCGAGGCAGAAGAGTTGACGACCTTGGTCAGAGGAGTCAATCCGGATGTCCCCGTCTTGCGCATTTCGGCGAAGACGGGCCAAGGGTTTCAGGCGCTGGAGGAACTGCTGGACCAGGACGGGAACTTCGGCCGGCGCATTCTAGACCTTGATTACGACATTTACGCCGCGGGCGAAGCCGAGCTGGGGTGGCTCAACAGCAGTTTGAGAGTTTCCGGAACCCAGGAGTTCGACCTCGATGAGTTGCTGCTGGAGATCGTCGGCCGCCTGCGCGCCGACCTCGGAGATGAAGGCTATGAGACGGCCCATTTGAAGGTCATCGGTTTGTGGGAGGGATTTTTTGGAGTGGCCAATCTGGTGAGCAGCGACAGCCACCCTGAGCTCTCGCTCCCTTCCTACAGCCGCGTCCGTGAAGTGGAGCTGATCGTCAACGCCCGCGTGGCAACCGATCCGAAGATCCTCGAGCGGTTCGTCAACGAAGCAGCGCTTAAGGCCGGCGAGGCCAGGGGAGCGCAAATCGAGTTTCACAACTCCCAGAGCTTCCGCCCGGCTAGACCCGTTCCGACCCACCGGTTTGCATAATCACATAGATCACGTTGCATTTTCCATTTTCCATATCACATTTTTCATTGGTCATTGGAAAGATCGGCGCAGACAATGACCAATGACAAATCGAACATGGAACATGCTTTCCTTAGCACGGGCATTGGCCCTCTCACCCTCATCCCAGCAGTGCGAGAGACCCTAAGCCATAAAAGGTATATTCAGGGTCGGCCTGGCTATCCCAGATCGCTCCCCTAAAACCACCGTTGCCCAACTCGAGTTGCTCCACATAACTCCGGCAGGCCGCGGCATCGATCACCTCAGAAAGCTCCAGATCGCGAGCCACGAGCAGGCCGGTAAAGGTCGAGAGCAGATCGCAGAATTGAATTTGGGTGTTTGCGCGGAAGCCGCCTTCGGCACCTTTGACTTTTTCCAGGTAAGCCCTGATTCCCTTGAGCACCTCGTGATCAAGGGTCTCAAACCGTTTGAGCAAGACGGCGGCGGCGGCCGTCGGATTAGTCCCGCTCCGCCTCATGGGGCCGATCTCGACAAACCCGCCGTCATCTCGTCGTCGATTGAGTAGAAACTCCACAACCGCAGCGGTGTTCGGTGGGGCGAGGCCGAGCATCTCGTAGCAGAGCACGGCCAGAAAGGTATGATAGGTGCTGCCGGAACCGCCTGCGTGGGTCTTCGCATATCCGCCATCAGGTCGGCGGAAGGTTTCAAGCGCCGAGGCCACCTCATTCGCCAACGCCTCTTCGTCACCCTCGAAGGCAGCCAGACCGCCGGCCATCTGGACGGTGATGGCCGAATAGAACCAACTCACCAAGTCGATCAAGCTATACCGCTGCCTCGCGGCCACGCCCTTCAGGTAACCAGCCATGACTTCACAGCGGGAGACCTCCAGCGCCCTCAGGAGGGCCAGACCGCGCACCGCGAAACTGGTGTAGTAGAGGTCAGAGCCTCCCTCGCGCCCGGCGAAGCCACCGTCTTTCTGCTGAAAGCTCCAGAAGAAAGCCGCGTGCCGGGCAGCCCGCTCGGGATCGAGGTCAGGCAGCCCTTCCGCTAGCCGTTGAGTCAAACGGAGGAGGAAGCCATTTTGAGGGTCCCTGACCATACGGCGTGCGTCTTTACGCGGAAGTCGGTCTGGCCTAGTTGAGCACTGCCAGACTGCGAGTCGCGGCGATCTCCGGCTCGGCTGATTCCTCCGCGAGCAGCGTGTCGACTAAAAAGTAGAGCAGTTCACGCAGTTCTTCCGGCTCCACTTCATCAGCGACGGCTTCCGCCCGCTGGCGATACTTCTCGACCAGTTTTTGGGCTTTCTCAAAGACCTGGCCAGATTCATAGATGCGGGCCACGCGAGCGACTGAGATCTGATCGCGGGATTCAGTCGCGATCAGGCTCAAGAGCTCTTGTCGCTGCGCGGGGGAAGCCGCTTCCAGCGCCAGCGCCAACAGCAGCGTCGGGCGCATGGCTAAAGCATCCTGCCCGGCGACGCGTTTGTTCCGGAGATCGGCCGACCAGTCCTTGAGATCGTTGACGATCTGGAAGGCTACCCCGAGGTTCCGTGCGAAGTTCGTCACCATCCCTTCGTACTGCTCAGTCGGGCCGGCTAAGCGGAGGCCCGCATAGAGGGCGGCCTCGAAGGCCGGGGCGGTTTTGAGGGCGTAGATTTTGAGGGCGTCGAGCGGTTGGAGCACTTTCTCTTCCTGTTTCCCGTCCCGCCAGAGAAGCTCCGCGCCCTGCCCTTCGGAGAGTTTGACGTGCGCGTCGGAGAGCCGCGTCAGGATGCCCGTGACCGCGTCGCACGGCAGATCACCGCTGGTGTTGGCCACCAGCCGGTAGCCGAGGCCGAGCAAGTAATCGCCGACGTTGATGGCGGTCGAAATTCCGTAGCGCCGGTGGAGGGTCTGGTGCCCGTAGCGGTAAGCGTCATCATCCTCGATGTCATCGTGCACGAGTGAGGCCTTATGAAATGCCTCCATCGCCATGGCGACCCGCCGCACGGAATCGCTGAAGAGGCGCTTCTCGCCCGGCGGCTCACTGCGACCCTCACTCGGGCGCGTTGACGGCGCGCCTTGCAGCGCGTCGTAGGCGGCCAGAGTGATGAAGGGGCGAAACCGCTTTCCGCCCTTCACCAGCCAGTCGTAGGCGATGGCCTCGGTGCCGCCCACCGGGTCGCCGGCGTAGCGGGCGTGGCCCTCTATTGGGGTACTCCGCACCCTCGGCAGCAGCGTCGCGAAGGAGTCGTCGAACATCTCGTTGGCCGCCCGCCAAAGCGGCACGTAGGTGCGTGTCTGAACCGCTGACTTCTCCTCGAAGGTCTCCAATGCCTCCAGCACCCAGTCATTATCGACCGCCGTGCTCTTGCAATTGCTCGAGTGCAGCGGCACGGCGTAAGCCGGCACGCCGCTCTGAATGACCTTGTCTAAGGCCTTTTCCAGGACGTTGAGACAAGCGACTCCCAGAATCCCGTCGATATGGCCGCTGACAATGATCTTGAGGACGATGGGCGTTCCCTCGGCGACCAGGATCTTGTAGCCGAGCTGCTCGGCCTTCAGCTTGAAGTCGGCAATCGCACAGGCGCCGCAGGCCTCGCAGTGCAGGCCGAACTCGTCGTAATGGGCGGTGCAGGCTTCGACGTGCTTGAGGCAGTGAGGCAGGAGCAGGATCCGCTTGTCGAAGGGGATGGAGACAAACTGCTCCCGCCAGAAGCCGTTGCCGAGCATGACCATTGCAAAGCCGAGGTACCCCTCGGGCAGCCCCATCTTTTCCAACAGGGCGTGGCCGTGGACTTCCAGCTCTTTCTTATTCAGCGGGCGGCTGCGATCCAGGTGCCGAACATAGCTGAAGGCTTCGGCCCGGATCCGCTCCCTGAGTTCAACGGTCTCGGGAATGATCTTGAGCAGTTTGCTCCCCAGCTTGGGTTTAGCTGGCGAAGCCGTCTCGACGGAGGCGTCCTGCATTTCTACCGCAACTTTAGACATGTTTGTTCTCCTGCAAAAGTTTCAAGCCGGCTCACTCGTTTGCGCGAGGCGAAGGGCGCGTCCCAATGCGCCGACAGTAAAAATCAACGGGTAGAGCTTTTCAAAATACCAAAGTTTGGCGAAGTAGAACCCGATCGGCGAGGCTTCCTGGAAGCGCTCATCTTCCACCCGCTCGACTAACCAACGGAGGCCGCGGGTCAGGGCCTCGGCCGATCCGGCAGCTTGGCGGGCTTCGAGCAACGCGTCAACTGCCAGGGCCGTCTCCTCAACGCTTGGGGGAGTCCCCGGAGCCCCGCCCCAGCCACCCTCCTGACTCTGACAAGCGATCAGCCAACGATAGCCCTGCCGGGCGGCGCGAGCATCTTGCAAATTCAGATCGCGGTAAGCCGCCAGAACGCGCGCCGTCCCGTAGACCGGATTTTCGTCCTCCGGTGTGTGCTGGTTCCCAAACCAGAGTGGCACCCACGAACCATCGGGGCGCTGATTGCGCTCAAGAAAACGGAGGCCGTTGCTCAGCGCACGTCGAAGCCGCCGCGACAAGGCCGCGCTTCCCCTTTCAGTTTTCGACCGGGCAGGGAGTTCGCCAGCCCAGGCCTGAATGGCGCGGAGTGCGTGGGCAGTGATGTCCGCACTGCTGCGATCAAACGGCAAGGCCCCCCAACCGCGGCAAAAGGTCGGCCACCCTCCGTCTCGGTTTTGCAAATCCACAAGCCATGGCAATCCGGCCAAGGCAGCTGAAAAAGAATCCTGTGTGATGCCCAGGCGGCGCAAAGCCATCAACGCCCCGGCCGTGTCATCGGCATCGGGCACAGCGCCCGGCAGCGGTGTCCAGCCCCACCCTCCGGGTGCGGCCGAAGTAAATGGATGGACCGATCGGTACTGTTGCTCAAGCAGCCACTGGCGTATGGCGGCGGCAGCCGGCGCCTGTTTCTCGGCTGCGGGTTTATCCGGATTTTCTCCGGACTCAAACAAGGCGTTGACCGATAAGGTGGTGACCCAGGTCGAAAGGTTGGTGTCGATCGGCCAGCTCCCGTCGTGGCGCGCGGAATGCACGATGAAATCGACACCCTTTCGGGCGACTGGGTGAGTGGCCAGTCCGGCGCCGGCCAGACTCATGGTGACGAAGCTCACCAGAGGGACAGCCTCGAGAAAACCACCGTTGGCCGGCTGGATAGACTCCAGCTTTCGCAGGGCACTCGGGATGGCGGCGCGACGGATCAGGCGGGCGACTGGATTATAGGGCTTGCGCTTCGTGTGCTGCACGATGCCCAAGGCGATGAGGGCGGGCAAGGCATAGCTCACCACCGGCAGGTTCAGCCACTTGTAGGCCGAGGCCGGGAGACAGGCCAACTCAAAAGGCAGTGCCGGCGCTTCATTCCAACCCACCACTCCCGCCAAGGCGCAGCAGGATAAGATGGGGACGGAGAAGGTGCGATCCTTACCATACCGCGCACGCACAGCCCGCGCCAGCGTGTGCGGGTCCCGCCCGCCACCGACGCGCTCCAGGTAAGACTCCGCCCGGCCGAGGCCCTCATCAAGACGTTCGACGGAGAGCACCTCGCCGGCTTGCAAGACCGGACCGCGGTCTTCGGCGACCACATCTCTTCCGAGCACCAAGGCGGCGCGACAGAGCATAGTGGTCGACAGGTTCGAGAAGCTGTTGACCGTATCGCCCCAGCCTCCATCACGATTCTGATGGTCCAGCAACCAGCGGAGACCGCCCAGCGCGAGCGGGACAAAGCGCTTCCGATCAACCAAGACGAGGGCACAGATCGCCACCGCCGTGGCCAGAGCTGAACTCGCGAGTTCCCCGGTCCAGCACCCCTCCTGGCGCCGCTCGGAAAGCAAGCACGCACGTGCGCTGGCGAAGGCCGCCGCCAGCCGCTCTTGAGTCATCAGCGGCTGAACAACGGGGTGCGGCTTGATCATCAAGGGAGTCATATCAACTCAGGCAAACAACCTGCCGGATCTGCGAATGAATTTCATCTGCCACTGGACCGTTTGAAGCCGGCCGGTAAGCTGGATGAAGAGCCGTCTCCACAGGCTGGCCCCCGCTCCCGTTTGATTGTCCCAGTACATCTTGGGAATCCATTTGAAGTTGAGGTTGTAAGCCAGCCGGAAGAGCCGCCAGTGCATCGGCGTCATATCATCAATCGTGAAATGGCGCCCCAGGCCCGGAATTACGGGCGAGTAAAAAATCGGGAAGATGACCAGCCGCTCGTGATAGAGGTTCTCAATCCAGCGGACTGTCTTCTCCACCTGCTCGGGGGTTTCACCCGGCAAGCCCATAATCAGGCTGACCAAGGGGAAGTACCCGGCTTTGATCAGCCGGCGCACTTCGTGGTCACAGAGCTCGCCCCACTCCGCAGGCTGAAAGGGGCGAATCTTCCCGCCCTTCTGATTCTGATCCAGCAACTCGCCGCTGGCGGTCTCGACGCCCAAATTGACCCAGAGGAAGTCGTGGCGCTGGCCCTCGACGAGCAGGTCGTGGACTTCACGCAGATCGTCGTCTGAGTAATGGGCCACGGAGATGACGTTGGCGTGATCGAGCTGGATGAGCTTGAGCGGTTTGATCTCCCGGAGCCGGCGGATGAGAGCTTTCAGCGCCGGCGGGTTCACCGGGTCGCGGTGCGTATGGCCGTAGCGGAAGAAGTCCTCGCTCAACGCGCAGATCGAGGTCACTCCACGCTCGACGTTTCTCTCAACATCAGAGGCCACGACCTCCATCGGGATGTGAATCATCCGCTCCGTGGCAATGGTGCAAAACTGGCAGCCTTTGCCGCACCCGCGGCTGAGTTCGACCACCCCCATCGAAGTCGGGGCCTGGATCGCCGGGATCTCGTCTTCGCGGGCGCTCTTGGCAGACACAACCGGCGGCAATTCCCTGCCGTCCACTAGCTCATGAAACCAGCCGGCCGCTTGGGTCTCGGCGTAGCCTTCAACCACGGTGTCGATGCCCAGACTTTGACGAGCCGGCTCTTGCTGGGCCAGTTGCCAGGCGCCGGCCCCCCCGGCGATGACCTTGAACCCGAGCGCCTGCTTCTGCTCTTTGATCTGACGGAGCATGCGCTTGTACCAGGTGTGGGTGTAAAGCGTGCCCCCGGCCATGTCCGACATGGTGCTGTTCGACATGCCGCGGCCGAGTGGGTCCGAAGAGGAGACGGCGACGACCTTGGTCATCGGCCCGATGCAGCGGTCTAAATCTTCCGGCGCGCAGAGAATGACCTCTTCGCGATTGAAGCCATCGTTGAGCAGCGCAGCCTCGATGCGCCGCAGCCCGAGAGGCGCCTTCCGGGCGGCAACGCCATCAGTCGGAACCCGCGGGGCGACCAGCGTGCGCATGATCGGCTCCGGAACCGAGGTCGTCTGGATCGTCCCCATCATCCCGTCAAATAGGACAGGATAATCGGCCATCAAAGTTCGATCCGCCGTCAGCACGATGGGGTACCCGCCGGTTTTCAAGTAAGTCTCCTCTTTACAGGGATCGGATTCCAGGATCGAAACACGTCGCAGGCTTCATCTCCCAACCCCGGGCCGTCCGCTTCCTCAGATTGCTAAACCATCCAACTCGTCCATGAGTTTATCGAGATCATCTTTCTCTTGCGGGGCCTTGCCCGCCTGGCGTTTGGGGATCCCGACAGTGAGGCCCACAGCCTGGCGGCCGTCTTTGACCAGTTCGGCGTCGCGCTCCTGCGCGGCCAGCTCCACCGCGCTGGGGGCGCCGAACAGCTTGGAGAGGTCAATCTTCAAACCGCCCGGCCCCTCGCCAGGGGCGCCGGCAATGGCGGGCAGCTTGTGTTCCGGGAAAATGATGGCGTTCTCCGGGCAGACCCGGCTGCAAGCCGGGCAACCACGCTTGCAGTTGTCTTGATTCTCCACCAGGATCGTGTCCCGATGGTCTACCCCGTAGACACCGAAGAGGCAAAAATCGATGCATTCAAGACAATTGGTACACCGGGTGTAATCGATCACCGGATACCACCGGTGTCCTTGGGACTCGCCCAGCACCACCAGGCCGGGGCCGTTCTTCTTGGGCTCCAGAAATTGTTGGAGCTGTTCTGACTTTGGCTCGCCTTGCATCCAACTCATCAACGACTGAAGCGGCTGGGCGGGAGGGTCACTCTGAACCAAGCCTGTCAAAGGAACTAATTTGACTGAAGTCTCTGTCGCGAGGCGCTGGATCTCATCAACATAGACCCGTGGGTCCTCATAGGCGCGGAGGTCCAGACAGAAGATGTGCCGGTCCGGCACATCGGCGGCACCGATGCCGTGAGACTCCCCGCCGCTCTCGCCGGCCTCCTCTTCGTCCTCCTCTTCGCCCAGGCTTTTGAGGAGTGTCGTGCCCTCTTTCCCCTTGATCCCGTTGCGGTCCAGCACCCAATGCGCCGCCCGGGGATAGAGCCAGGAGAGAAAAATCAAATGCCCCTTCAGCGAACTGAGATAGAGCAACCCGGTATCACCGGGGTAGAGGTCGTAGACGTGAGGGACGACCGCGAAATCGATCCCCGGTTCAAGCAACAGGGCGGTCGCGATCTCTTCCTCCACATGCCGCTTGGCGGGGTTCTTACTGCGCGTTTGTGACAAAACGACGGTGATGCGATTAGTAGCCATAGCAAATAACTCTGTCATTCTCAGCCCGTCCGACGAGCCTGCCGGTAGGCTCGTCACTACTCAGGGGCGGTCTCAATCGTGCATCTGCCCTTTGATATGCCGCTGAGCCTCTTCCCAGGTGCCATCAAGATACTTCACATATTCTTCCGCGGTCAGGAGCTCAGCCGGTTGCGGCTCGAATTCGAACAGCCAGCCCTTCCCGTAGTTATCGACATTGATCGGCGTCGGGTCTTTCATCAACTCCTGATTGAAGCTCAGGAGACGGCCGTCGGCCGGGGCGTGAAGGCTGGAGATGGCCTTCGAGCTCTCGATCTCCCCAATCTCTTGTTGAGCCTGCACGACACTCCCCGGCTCAACGTTCCAATCCAAAAAGTAAACGTCTTGCAGCAGGCGCACGGCATAAGCCGTGAAGCCGACTCGGTATCCCCCGCCAACAGTTTGAAACCACATGTGGTTCCGCACATAAAAACGATCGGTCGGGAACCGCGCCTCATATTTCCCCATCAAAAAAACGAGGTGGTCAGACATCGACGCCTAATTAAAGTTGAACCCCATTCTTTATCAACCAGTCGCCCGCCTTGTCTGGCCCATTAGATCGGTGCAGGATTGAAAGGGAAGAATTTCGCTCTCCGGGCCGATGGCTCAGAGACACACCCGCCACAGGCCGCCGGGCCTCAGGCGTTTGAGCGTCAACCGGCGATCCCAGCGACAAAGCAGTTGAAACTAACACCGAGGGTTCATGCTGTTTTCACCTTGTCTCCTTACAGACTGCTCTTTAATCCTCAGTACGACAGTTGGACATCAGCAGGTTTCTGTTTTTTTGACTTCGAGTGGATTTCCACATCACCCGACCTGCACCTTAACGGGGCATCGCTCGGCCTGGAGAGCGATGCCGATCAGCTCGGATAGCGCCCCATCCTAAATATTGGAAATACAGACACGGCGATGTAATCCCGAATCATCGCCCGCATGTGCCCTCAACAACTTAGCAGCTAATAAGCCATTGTCAAGTTAGTTTGGCTTACCCCCAGGGTCTATTCATGCTCGGCCGGCGATGTCCGACAAGCTGCCAGCTTGTTGAGGTCATAACCATAAAGCCAGTGGATGGCCCGACGAGACTGCCGACAAGCTGGCAGCTTGTCGGACCACAGTCGAGCATGAATTGACCCTGGGCTTACCCCAGTCACATCTTTTGCGGCACTGCTTGACCGATGGTTATGATGGGAAGGCTCGATGATGTTATAGGTGGTCAGGTCGAGCGAGCTCCGGCCTAACACCGGTGGCCACAAACTATGACCTGCCTGTCTCGCTCCCCAGCTCCAAGTGATGCGGACCCATCTGCCTTTAGCCAGGCCCGCTCGCTAATCGATAATTGGCAAAGCTTTCCCTTCCTGCTCAACAAGCGTGAGTGATCGCGCTGATTTCTCTTCATCCAATGCAGGCCGGGAGACGACACTATACCATTTGGGCGCGCATTCTTCACCTTTTCCGACATGGGCCGGGCTTCAATCGGCGGCGGCCTGCTCGAACAATCTTCCCGCACGGCTTTTTCTCTGAGGCCGAGACCGACCCTGATCCTGGCCTAACGTTTGCTCTCTGCGGGCCGGGAGTAAACTTCTCCCGATGGCTGATGAGGCGCCAAGACGATGCAAGAATGGGCCGTATTCATACTCACTCTCAATTGGACCGGGTTGGCTCTTCGGCTCCTGGCCACCTGTCCCCCGGGCTTTGAGTTGATCACACAACACGCGGGCAGGCTATCTCGCAAAGTTGCCCTCTCCGCACCATTCTTCTTGGCCCGACTCAGGTGAACGGCAAGCGGTTTAGGTCGGCGGTAAACATCGAAATTAAGCCACAGGAGATGGGAACGATGAACCGGACCACAGCGATACGGAGGCACTGTGTCTCGGTGTCTGAAGAAAAGCGCCGCTGCCGCCCGGGCAGAGTCACGGATGTCAACCACCAAACAATCAAAGGAGGAATCAGGATGCACCTTGTGAATACCACCCTTGCCCTGTTGCTGATGAGCGGCGCTTTGCTGGCGGACCCGCCGGCGGGTAAGCCACGCGTGTTTGTGACCGAGAGCCAGTCCTGGGAGGTCGCTGGCGGCGTGGGCGGCACCGACACCATCGGCGGTTCGGTCCGCGGCGGCGCACGGCCGCAGACCGCCGAGATCATCAAGACCTTCGGCGAGCGCTGCCCGAATGTCGTGATTACCAACAATCGGGAGAAGGCGAATTACGTTGTCGTCCTTGATCACGAAGGCGGCAAGAACATCGTCCTCCGCGATAACAAATTCGCGGTCTTCAACCAGGACGGGGATGCGATTAAGAGCGGCTCCACGCGCAGCCTGGGTAATGCGGTGAAGAATTCTTGCCAGGCGCTCACCTCAGACTGGGACGCGCAGGGCGCTAAAAGCAAGCAGTCCCAGGCGGCCGTTGGAGAACAGAGGAACTGAGCCACTCTTCGCCTCTCTCCTCGAAGCGGCAGCGGACGCTTTTGAGGACGACGAAGACACAGCGCCAAGTCAGTACCGCGAGCGGTAGCGAGCGGGTTTTCCCACAGCCAGCCGCCGCCGGCAGCGACGCTCGCTACCGCTCGCGGTACTGACTCGCGGATTTGATTTTTGACCTCACTGTATTTTGGCGGCCGGCCACTGGTCAAAGACGGAAGTCGCCACGGCGATCAGGCTGGCGAGTTTGAGCGGTTTGTGGTCGAGTGACTGAGCCAGCAACAACGCCCGGTCGAAGTCCGTGCGCGCCAACACGGCGAGCGTCGACTCCAGGTTGAAGCCCTCGACGGTCTGGCTCATCATAAAGCCGCTCCCGCGCTGTCTGAAGACGCGCCTCAGTTGCGATTGGCCGGGGCTATAGTCTGAAACTTTATTCGCGGTGCGCGCGGCCTCGGCCATCACCTCGAAGCCGCGCGAGGAGTCGAAGCCGGCGAAAAGGCGGGCGATGCAGGTCAAGGCGCGGAGTTTCTCAGCCGTGTTGTCCACGGGATTGGTCCGCTGCACAGCTTCATCGAGTAATTCAGTGGCGCGCTTACGCCCCTTCTCCTTGAGCACGGCGCTGGCGACCTCCGTCATCAAGAAGGCTCGCTGGTCCGGCGCCTGGACTTCGAGGGCCAAGCGCCACGCCTCATCGAAGCGCTGCTCGCCGAGGGCGCGGCTCGCCCCGTCAAAACTCAGCCAGGACCGCACCTCTTGGCGGAAGTTGTAGTCCGCGATCCGGTCGGCGATCTCCAGCGCCTGGGCGATGTCACCTACCCGTTCGAAGGCGAAGAAGGCCGCCTCCTGATAGAGGCCATCACGCTCGGTAAGATTCAAAGTCTTCTCCGCGTGATCGAGCATGGTCTTCAGATGATCCTTCGCCCTTTCTGCTGTCTCTTTGGCAGCATCCTTGGCGCGGGCCGGCGGCTCCTTCCCTTGGCCCGGTGTTTCCGGCGCCGCAGCGCTCTGGCTCTCTTTTTCGATCTCTTGAATCGAGCGGTCGATCCCTTGGCGAGCGCCTTCTGTCGCGCGGGTGGAGAGCTTGGCAGCCAGCTCCTGCCATTGGGGCAGCAGACCCGAATAATACTGCGCGACTCTGGACTCCAGCACCCGCGTGGCATAGAGCGCCGCGCCCAGGCGTGAAGCGGCGTCGGGAGTTTGCGCGGCATCAAGCTCGGCGGTGCGCGAGAGGACGGCGAAAGCGACCCCGATGAACTGTTGAATGAGCAGTTCATCGATCACGAAATCCTTCGGCACCTGGATGTCACCCCAAGTGGTCCGCTGTCCGTCCGTCACCAAATAACCGGAGACGCCGAAGGGGTAGGTCGAGAGCAGGATCAACTGGCCCGGCACGACATTGCTGTCGGTCCGCAGCCGCTCGAGGGCCACCAGAAAGAGTTGGTCGGCGGCCTTGCGGTCGTAGCCCGCAAGCTGCGCTAAAAACTGCCCGGCCTGTCGCGGGACCATCCTGGAGAAGGCATACTGCGCCACTTCAATCGCCTTCTTCGGATCATCTTTGAGGAGCGACTGGGCCGTCTGCAACAGTTCATTGGCCGCCGAGTTGACGGCCCCTGAGAGTTCGTCCAAAGGCTGCGCGGCCAGACTCAGAGGCAGATCGAAGCCGCGCCCGCCTGGAGCGGGCAGGCTGCGTGGCGCTTGTTGCTTGCGCCGCTTCTCCTCGACATACTTCTCCCCAAATTCCAAGCCGAGGGCCGGGTCCCGGCGGGCGGCCAGGCTGATGATCTCCGGGCAGATGTCCCTCACGACGCCGAAGGTACTGAAGATCTCGCGGATGGGTCGGCCGTTACTACCTTCGCGGGAGTAGAAGATGGCCGTCTCGAAGCTGCTCTGAAAGAGCTTCCGCGCCCGGTCCTGGTCATGCTCCCATAGGGCATCGGCGGCGGCGGCCTGAATCCGGGCGCTGGCGAGGCGGTCATCGAGGCCGGCCGCCTCTTCGCCGGCAGAGCGCAGCAGACCGAGCGCCCGCTGCCGCAAGCTCGCGGCCTGATTCTCAGCGGGCGCCTCATCCTTCTTCTTGCCTTCAGATGGTGGCAGCGCCTTACTTGGCTTTGAGGGCTTTTGCTGGGCGAGGCTGAGAGTCAAGAGTGTCAAAGACAAACAGAGGAGGATGGAGAGGGGAGGTGTTTTCATAGCTAATCCCGGGAATAATTACGACCTTCAATCCAAATCAAAACACGCGACTTGACTGGGATGGACCGCGGATCGTGCGGATCGACGCCGATCTGATTTGCAATAACGTCAACTAGCAACCAAGGTTCCCATATTTTTGGTGCTTCGATTTAGCGCGAGCCGAGCGAGTAGACCGCGGTGTTCGGGTGATGGGTCTTCCAATCGAACCAATAATCGCTCAGCACCTGAAGCTTCCGCAATTGCCGCCCGACGAGTGGCCCGCTGACGGCCTGGCCGGTGAAGTCCCAGACGGAGCCGGTCTCGGCATCGAGGAGTTGCAAGGGCGTCGCGCCCGGTTTGACGAACAGCTCGAGCTGGCGGCCGGAGACGATTCTCCCGAAGGCCCGCACCGAGCGTTGGTCATCGCCCACCACCACGACCAACGGGACTCCGCCGAGCGTGTCGAGCACCGGGTTCTGGCGCTCGAGGTCCGCGAGCGGGTAAGCCTTGGCTTCGCCATTGATGCTTAGGCCGATGACGAGCGTGCGCGGGGCGAGCGATTCATCCGGGTTGATTGGCGTGACGACCGGCGCCCGAGACATCCGTTCTTCCCAATTCGCCGGAGCATACTTCCCTGCCCGGTCGGGGTCGGGCCGCAGCACTCGCCCCTGCGGGCGCTCATGCTTCCACGTCGCGAAGGAGACCTCGTCACTGAAGACCGGGTTGAGGCGCCGCCCCTTGAGCGGGCCGAGGATGGCCTCGCCGGTCACTTGCTGCCACCACGAGCCCGTCTCCTCATCGCGCATGATGAAGTTCTGGTTGTTGATGCCCGCCAGGTGAAAATTCAACCGGCGCCCATCGACTGTCGATTCCCACACCAGACCGGTGTGACAGAGCGTTCAGTAGGTGACCACGACCGGTGTGCGCCCCACCACGTCCTGCACCACATGGTGGTAGGCCATCTGGCGGACCGGGTAGGCCGCCGCATCGCCGTTCAACTCCACGGTCATGACCATCTCGCCCCCGGCGACGAAGTCGGCTTCGCTCGCCCTGACGTAAGCGGCCTGGAGCAACGGCCTGAACATCCACTCGAAATGATTCTGCCGGGCGAACCAGGCGGGGAGGAGTCCGATGAGGACCAACACAACCAACACTGACTTCCGCCACCATGATCGAGTCCCCGACCACAGCCAGCAGGCAAGCCCGACGGCCGCCACCAAATCCAGGACGGTGATGGCCGGGGCCAGTTGGCGAAGCCTGTAGGCCACCTGCAAGCCTTGCGGCGTTTGGGCCTTGAAGGGCTGAATCAGCCAGGCCGGGACCAGCACTACGGCCAGGGCGGCAGCGATCAGGATGAAAAGAAACAACCACCCCAGCCGGCGGTAAGAGAGGCGGCCGGCGGCGCGCAGCGGCGTTTCGACTGAGACATTCTCCATTGATCCCTCTCCGAGTCAAATGTCATGAGCCGGGCTGAAAAGCATCTGTCATGTGTCGGCGAAGATAGTGCTGGGAAATGACGAGATGATCTGCCGGTATCACGAAGGGCCGATAGCTTCGAGGACAAAACAACAACCAAGGACCGTCAGAATAACCTTGAGAGACTCTTCAGGTCAACGCCGCCACCTGCCGCGTTGACCTGACAACAAAGATTCCTAGTGAGGGAGTGGGGGAGTGAGGTAGCCACGAAACTCTGCGCACCGCGCAGATATTGTAGTAACGACTGATGGTCTTTGAAGAAATCATGCAACCACTGCCAGCGGGGGTTGAGAGTACCGGCTTCAGCCGGGTTTTGCCTCCCACCAGTCTCTGAGGCCGTCAGATATCGAGGTACCTCACCGCCGGATCGTATGCGCTCACAAAACACCGAGTTGTTAAGGGTGCAAGCCCGATGCCAATCCCGTTGACTGTTGCCGAGAGAGCACAACCCTGCGGCGGGTCACGCGGAGCGATGGCACATTGATTGCCCCATCCTTGTTGTAGACGTGCTGCTAAGGTGATGGCTGTAATACGCCGGGACGGAATGCTTGGATGAAATACAGACAAGCCAGCACGAACTAATACACTGGAGGCGGAAACGGCAGACGACTAATCACCTCATGATCAAGTCGTCTTAGCTTGATCCAAGATTCCAGCCGAGCGAGAAAGGGAGCAAAATGAGCAGACAAAATAGAGCTAGCACAACCGGGGGCACGCGAGTCATGACCAGGCACCGGGATGAAGGGTTGTTAGATAATACGGCCGACCTGATTGGTGCAGCAGTCGGCATCATCGGTTCGACTATCGAAGCGGTGGGCGAGACGGTCAAGGCCGCAGCCCCGACCACCCGCCGGGTCGTCAAGAGCGCGGGCCAGACGGTCGCCGAGGCCGCTCGGAAGACAACCGCCGCCTCTCTGGACGTCGCCCAATCCGCCGCGAAGAGTGCCTCAGCTACCAATCTTCGTAACGCCGCTACGGCTGCCCGCAGGTCGGCTGTCAGGGCGGGAAGGTCTGCCGTCAGGGCCACCGGATCAGCGATGCAGGCAGGCGGATCAACGCTGAAGGCGGTGGCCTCACCCAGGAGCAGCGGGAGTAAAACTCGCTCGAAGAAGGCAGGCACCAAGAAGGGTAAGAGGTAGCAGGGATTTCAGTGGAGCTGTAGCTGGCGGTCAAGGTCAAGTGGTTGGCCGCTTGATCACCGATGCAAAACTATAGAGTCAAGAAAACCATGTCCCGCGACCTGTCAGGTTGCGGCAGTGTGAGCCATCAGCTTTTTGGAATCCACCAATCCTCTCAACGAAAGCCGCCGCAACCTGACAGGTCGCGGGACAACAGGCGGGCCGAATAAATCACTGGAGAGTGCAATCCCTGATCAGGAGTTGGCCGGCCTTCCCCTCACACGTCCCCTTAACGGTGACTTTCCGGCCCGGCACCAGCCCGGTCACCAGTTCTTGATGCTGATCGTCAAAGAGGCATCTCACCCTGAATGCCGGATCGCTTTCGCCCTTCAATAGAATATAGCCGCCAGCCATTGTTTCTTTCCCGAGGTCATCTACCATCCCGGTGATCTCCACCACTCTCCCCTTCAGCCAGGCATTAACTTGAACCTCGTTGCCGTCGTAGATTCGATCGAGGTGGTCGGCCGTGATTTCGATCACCCCGCTGGAAGAAATGGTGAAGACGGCCGGGGGCAGACCTTTGACCGTGAGGCCATGCGGGAGGGCGGGTAGACCCCGCTCAGGCCTCATCTCGGAAGTGCCACCGGGCACGCTGGCCATCAGCCGCGGCAGTGTCCGCGGTGCGGGGCCTCGGGGCAGAGTTCGCCAGACAAGCAGCCCGGCAACGAGCAAGAGCAGCAACCCGCTGCCGACAACTTTAGTCACCTGCCAGGCAGTATGCCGGCGGCGAGGAGGTAATTCGCGAGTGACCGGATGATGGTCTGCCCGAGGTGGGCCGGGCTCAACGCCCATCGTCGCTTCCGCTTTTTCAAGACCGGCGACGCCGGGAGGCGAGTCGGCCGTCGCCTCAACCGCGCCGTCAGGGCGGCGAGGCGCGTCAGGCCTAGCTGCTGAGAGCTCTAACTCCAGCCGGTTGAAAAGGCCAGCCCAGCTAAAGATCGTGGTCGATTTCGGTCAGCACCTCTTCACTGTGCCCCTTCTCTTCATTCACCGCGAGTGGCGCATCGCTCCCGACCAGTTCGATCAGGAGCGGGTAGAGCCGCCGGCAGTTTTCGGGCTTCAGGATGTCGACCTGATGGTAAAGGTCCAATAGGTGCTCGCTCAGGGCCTGATGCAGGTCCTCGGGCAGGCCCGGAGTAGCCAACAATTCAGCCAATAAATGGGCAGTATAGGTCCGTGATTCCTGTGTGCTCGCGGCCATCATGATCTCCTTTGAAAACTTCTCCCGCAATCTGGCAAATTGCGGTCTCACACTGCGCCAGGTTCATCGTTTCGGGGCGTCGTCGATGACGACAGGCACGACTCCTTGATCTATCCAGGCAGGGCTGACTCTATCGCGCAGCATCTCGGGAGGGAATATAGGTCAGCGAGTTTTACCTGTCAACCTCCTTTTCTGAGTTAGGCGCTATAGTGTCCGCTGCGGATGATCACGTTCTGCCCTGTCTGTTGTCGGGGTGGCTGCCAAATCTGCCCGCGTGAAGAGGGGACGGGCTTCCGTTTCGGTCCACCTCGGCTCTCGGCACGCTACTGATCGCCTGGCTCCTTTGCTATACTGAGATCGTTCTCAAATGACTTCAGGAGTATGTGCCTATGCCAGAGACACCGCATTTCACCATTGTCTGCCCTTGTTGTGACGCAACGCTCGTCGTCGATGCTCACACCGGGGCGATCATTTCACACCAGGAGAAGGCCAAGCCCGTGGCCTCCTTCGACGAGATGAAGAAGGATTTAGACCGGCAGAAGCAGTTGCGGGACCAACTCTTCTCCCAGGAGATGGGATCAGTCAAAGACCGGGAGCGGTTACTGGAAGAGAAGTTCCGTGAGGCGCTCAAACGCTCGGAAAAGGATAAAGACAAGCCGTTCAAAAATCCTTTGGATCTGGATTGAAGACCTTGAGGTCCCGCAGCCGCCGCTCGCACGCCTTCAGGTCATGGTCGTGACTCTTCCACCGGCCGCAGGTCCCCGGCGGGATAGTTTCGTCTGGTCTCGATTTGATGCCGGATCGGACGCCCGCTGCCAGGATCCATGAGACCATCAAGGGATTGACGCTCAGCCTGATTGACGACCGCGGCGTGTGGGGCGCAAAGCGGCACCCACTGCCAGGACACAAGCACGATTATCAAAATCAATCAGCGGCGGGCTTTGAAAGCTACCCAAAAGTATGGCATTAGTATATACTCGCTTCCCTAGCCAGGTCAGCGCAAACAAATGACAATCAAGGGTTGGTTACCGAAGCAAACCAAAAAGTAAGGAACGAACCGGGGATTTTCAATGCTTGGGCTGCTACAGGCGAAAGGTGGAGACAGGCGTGATTCGAGGCGGGCCTCGGACTCCCACACCGCAGTGATTTCGCCTTGCCTGGTGTCATCAATGAACGGTCGCAGCGCGGGGCGAGCGATCGACCTTCCGGAAAACCGATGAGCATTCTGGACGCTAAAAAATGTAACGCGTGTGGCAGCACTTTTCCTGGCGCCCTCCACTTCTGCCCAAATGACGGCCAACCTCTCCAGGCGCTGGAGAGCTTGATCGGGAAACTCCTCGACGGGCGCTACCGAATCGAGAGTCTGCTCGGCAGCGGCGGCATGGGCGTCGTCTACCGCGCCACCCATATTCACCTTGACACTCAAGTCGCGGTCAAAATCCTCAACCCAGAATTGGTCGCCAACCAATCCGCTATCGAACGTTTTCGCCGCGAGGCCAGGGCCGCCGGCCGGATCAATCACCCGAACGCCATTCAGGTCACCGATTTTGGGGTCACGGCTGAAAAGATCGTCTACCTGGTGATGGAGATCGTCTGCGGCCCCTCCCTGCGCGAGGTGATCCAACAGGAGAGGGCGATTGATTATCGCCGCGCGGTGAGCCTGATGGACCAGGTCTGTGCCGCCGTCGAAGCCGCGCACCAGAGCGGCGTCATCCACCGCGACCTCAAGCCGGACAACATCCTCATCCAGCGCCTCGGCAGCGCGGAGAAGGTCAAGGTGCTCGACTTCGGGATCGCGAAGCTCAGGGAGCAGACCCCCTCCGCGGCCTCAAACTTCACCCTCACGGAGAAAGGGACCATCATCGGCACCCCGCAGTACATGTCGCCAGAGCAATGCCGAGGGGAGGAGTTAGACAATCACTCAGACATCTATAGTCTCGGGATCATTCTTTACGAAATGCTCTCCGGGCGCATCCCTTTCGACGGCGGCACACCATACGAGATCATTGCCAAGCATCTCAAGGATGCGCCGCGCCCGGTGCGCGAGATGCTGCCCGCGGTCCCTGAGTCCATAGAGCGCGTGGTCATGCGTGCGATTGAGAAGGAGCCGCCCTTGCGCCAGTCTTCAGCCACGGAGTTAAGCACTGAGCTTCGTGATGCAGTGGAGGCTGAGGAGCGAAGGTTATCCGCTGAGACGTTGCCCTATGCTCTGCCAACTGAACCGTCAGCGGCCGTGCTCACATCAGAGGCTCCCCCTTCCCAGTCACCCTCCCTGGCTAGAGAGCCGGCGGTGCAACCCCCACTCGACGCCAAGGCGGATCTCGCTCCCGCCGAAGCCGGGCCTGATCGGGCGGGTCAAGCTGCGGGAGAAATCGGACGGGAAAGCGAACCGGCCAAATCGCGAATGCCGGTTATCGCCCTGGCGGCGGCGATTCTCATCGCAGTCATCGGGCTTGTCGCATACTTCGCCTTAAAACCAACTCCCCCCAAGCCGGTGGTAGAGCCCGGCAAACTGCCGCCTGAAGAGATGGTTCTCATTCCGGGCGGCAAATTTCTGATGGGGCGCAATGACGGAGATGCGGACGAACAACCCGCGCATGAAGTCGAGGTCAAGGCTTTCTATCTCGATAAGTACGAAGTCACCAATCAGCAATACAAAAAATTTGTCGAGGCCACAGGACATCCAGCCCCAAAGAATTGGAAGAATAATGGGTCCTATGCGCTGGATGAAGCCATCCTGCCGGTTAATTACGTGACTTGGCAGGACGCGGCGGATTATGCGGCGTGGGCGAAGAAGCGGTTGCCCACGGAGGCTGAGTGGGAGTACGCGGCACGTGGCGGCAGCCAGGGCCTCCTCTATCCCTGGGGCAGCGAGTGGAAAGAGGGGTACGCCAACGTGGATCGAGCTAAGCGCACCCCGATAGGGAGCTTTGAGCAAGACCGCACTCCATTCGGCATTTATGACATGGCGGGTAATGTTAGCGAATGGGTTGACGATCTCTACCTGAGGTACGCTACTAAGCGACCCGATCCAAAATGTGGAGGATGCCGGGTCTATCGCGGCGGCAATTTTGTCGATGATAAAAAAACTTGTACGGCCACCTATCGCTGGTACGATCAACCGACCCCGCCTGAAGACCAGCTTCCGAAGATTGGCTTCAGGTGCGCTAAGGATGCTGATCGGTAATTATAGCGGATTGCAGTTGCTTGCGTCCTTGGGCCTTGGTGAGAGGCTGAATCCCTCACCAAGGCGCCAAGAAACGGAAAGAGACGTCGCATCCAACTGTAATCTGCTATAACCGCCTGAGTTGAGCCAAGTGTTTCCTGCTCGTCACCGGTAAAATCTAAGGGTTGAATCCAATGAGAAGTACCCGACTCATCCTGCGGCTGTCCCTCACCCTGCTGGTCGCACTCTCAATCAGTGGCTCGCTTCTCGAAGCGCGAGGACAGAAGAGGGGCAAGAGTGCCCCTCCGGAAACCCCTGACACACCACCCGAACCAACTGGCCCCAAAAGGGGCAAAAGCGCCCTTGAAATCAAGGTTGTCACCAAGACGGAAATTGTGAGAGTCCAGGTCAAGCCGAACAAAGGCTACCTGAGCCTGGTGGCGGTCCCTGGGGCGCAAGTAACACTGACCCCGATCTCAGCGGCCAAGCAGCAGGGTAAGGCGAGGCCCACTAGGAAGGCGATCAAAGAAGAGATCAAAGATGAAGACGGCACGCTGAATCTTGTGGATATGCCTCCCGGCAATTACAAGGTGGCGGTTGAGCACTCCGATTTTCTCCCCTACAGCGGGGTGATTGCTGTCGCGCCCGCCCGCCTCACCACACTCAATGCCAGGGCCAGGCTCACCTCGAAGTACGGCAACATTATGATCGGCGGCGTTCCTCAAGGCACCCGCGTGTTGCTTGATGATCAAGAGCCGGACTCATCTCTGGTCACGACTGATGAGCAAGGGGGGATCCTGATTTCGCGGATCCCGGTCGGTGAGCACAAACTCAAGATCAGTAAAGAGCGCTATGACGACTGGGGCAATCAGCTCAAGGTCAAGCCTGGAGAGACAATCCCGGTGACGGCTTACCTGAGGCCAGCCGTCATCAGCCTCGCCGTCAAATCAAAGCCGAACGCGAGAGTCTACCTCAACGATGAGGAGAGAGGAACTGTGCAGCCTGACGGGAGGGCAGCGATCTCAAATCTTCTGCCAGGGACCTACAAGCTCCGCGTCTCACTCGAAGGCTTTGAGGATGCAGAGAGGCAACTGGAGCTGACACTCAATAACCGCCAGCCGGTCGAGACTGCTGAGTTGATGCCCATTGCCGAATCCGGCGAGGCGGCTGAAAATTTCGTGACCGGCCTGAAGAAGTGGGCGCCCGCGCCTCCCAACTGGAAGCTCGAAACCGGCGGGATCCGGGTGAGCGGTGATCAAGTGGCGCTCTTTAAGGACGCGACGGAGAGGCGCCAATTCAATGTCTATCGCGATTTCACGCTCGACCTCGACCTCCGGTTCAGCAACGGCAAGGGCGCGGCCTGGATCATCCGGGCCAAGGACCTGAAGAACTACTACCTGTTTGAACTCGCCACCTCCAAAAGCGGAAGCCAGCGGAAGGTCTTCAACTTCTACATCTGCCGCGACAGCAAGCTGGAGTTGGTAGACAGCCGGCCGGTGGTCGAAAACATCGAAAAGCCCAACGATTCTTTTCACATCACCATCGAAGCGCGGGGCAATCAATTCCGCCATACGATCAAGCTCCGCAGCGCGCCCAAACCCGACGCTGAGCCGCTGGGGACTTTCACTGATGACACCTTCTCCTACGGCGGCATTGGGTTTAGGGCAATCAGCGGGGTCGAGATGCTGGTTCAGAGTCTCGTTATTATTCCGGAGAAAAAGAGATAGCTATTCGGCATAGTCAGTAATCGCGGAATGCGCAGGACAGAGAGGGATTCCTAGCCTCGCCAATTCCCCTTTCGCGGACTCAAAATACGTACTTGAGCGCGAACTGTACTTGCCGTGCCGGCAGCACGGTATTTACCGCGCTGCCGAAACTCGGGGCCTCGAGGATGCGCACCGGGATGCCGAAGTGTGTCCGGTTGAAGACATTGAAAGCCTCGACGCGCAGCACGATATTCTGTCCTTCTTTCACGCGGAAGTTTTTGATCAGCGTCAAGTCAGTATTGACAATCCCGCTCGCCCGGAAGGTATTGCGGCCAACCGCTCCATTTTTCAAAACCACCTGACCGTTAGCATTCACTACTTGTGGCAGAAGGCTCGTCAAGGGCACAGTCGGAATCAACCTTCGTTGCCGGTTGTCGGTCACAATCAGGCCGTTAGTCGTATTCAACCGATCGGTGAGGTTGCCGTCGAGGTTCACATCGAAGCTCGTGTTGACGGTGAAGGGCTGCCCCGTCTGAAAAGTGGAGATGGAGGCAAGTTGCCACCCACCCAGCAACACCCTTGCTGCCCCACTCGCGTTATTGAAGCGGTCGAGGAAAGGCAGGTTCGAGACCGTGCTCAGGGCGAAGCGGTGGCGCAGGTCAAAGTTCGCGTTGCCGCGTTCAGCCTTCAGATCACGGTCGTCTTGGGGGAGGGCAAAAGCCCCCGCGAGGTCGAAGACATCCGAGACATCATCAATCGCATGCGAATAGGTATACGCTGCGGTGATCTGGTAATTGCCAGAGAAGCGCTTGGTCAGACTTGCTTGCAAGGAGTGGTAACTCGATGAGGCTGAAGAGTCGAAGACCGAGTACGCACCGAGCCCCGGATTCAGACGCCCGATGTCTGGCCGGTTGTTTTCGAGGCTCAGTGGCGGCAAGGCGGAAGCAAATAAAAATCCAGAGCTTTGGTCGAGTCCAATAATGGGAGAGGTGTTTAATCCCCCATTCGGTGTGCGAAAGCGCGTGAGCTTGACCCCGCGGGTACCGGCATAAGCAATGTCAACCAGATAGGTTTTGAAAAGCTCGCGCTCGACCTGTAAGTTAAAGTGCAAAGCGTAAGGCGAGCGTAGCTTGCGGTCAGGCAAAGTAAAAGCCAGGCCACTTCCTGAAGGCGGCAGCGAAACTTTTCTAACGAGGTCTTGGACTCCTGCTTGATTCAGAAGCAAACCAAGGAGCGGCTGGACCGCACCCGGCGGAACACCGATCATATTCAACGTATTCCGCGCGGTGAGGAAACCTGGTTGGATTGGTTGATTGCTGCCGAGTAGGAGAAGTTGTACAAAGTAAGGATTGATGACGATACTCCCCCCGTCCGGAGTCGGCAAAATAAAGTTCCCAAGGAAAAAGGAGTTTATATCCAGGTTGGCCGGGACAAAATTGGGGAAGACATTGCGTGATTGGCTCACGACACTCCCGAGCGCGACATCGTAATAGATACCGAAGCCACCGCGTACCGACGTCTTCCCCGTTTGGGTAGTGCTGCCGGCAAACGGGTCCCAAGCAAAGCCGAGGTGCGGCCCGAAGTTGTTGCGGTCCGGGTCATAGATCGTCTGGCGGCCGCCGAGAAAGTTCTTCAGCGCAGCGAGCGGGCCGGTAGAAGAATTCAGTGCAGCCGTCAATTGCCTTGCGTCGAAGGCAAAGACAACAGAAGAAGGGAAGAAAGGACCAGGTGGGGTAGTTAATTGGATCAGAGTTAACCCTTGGTCCGGGGCCGGTAAACCATCAAGCCGGAAAGTCTTCTCGATGCGGTTATTGACCTCTCGCGGCACGGTGTTGTACTCGTAGCGCAGGCCGTAATCGAGCGTCAGCCCTCGCCGAACGCGCCAGTTATCATTGAAGAAGAAATTGTACTGCCAGGAGCGCAAGCCAATAGTCGTGTCTGCCATTCCAGCGCCAGGCAGAACAAGCGCTTGGAAGGAGCCACTGGGGAGCCCGATAGAAGTCAGGTCCGCACCACTAATAAACCCTGGCGTTGGCCCGAACTGACTCAGGTTCTGAATAAAGCCTGTCCCTCGTATTTTGAATGACTGGGCGCCGCTCAGGTCCGGCACCCCGCCAAAGACGAGTTGTGGGCGGAAGTTACGATTAAGAAGGCTATTAAGTTGGGCGCGTCGGAGATCATCGCCAAACTTAAATGTATGATTGCCACGGAATACCGCCAACGTGTCAGCGATTTGATAGGTGTTGTTGGTTCGCCTTTGTGGGAAAAGATAGACGTCAGGCCCAACCGGGCTGAAGGGTGTGACAACCAACTGCCCAATGGGGCCCAGGCCAGACTCAGTGTCACTGCCAAAAGAGGAAGGCAAGTGGTCGTAGAAAGCAGAGTTAGAAAAGAGACTATCATTAATCAATCGCCGTGCATTAAGCAGGAATGGACCATTGAGAGCATCATTAGGCACTAGCCGTGAAGGAGACAAAAATGGATCGCGCACCGCGTTGAAGCGCAGCCGCGTGCGGCCATAGCTGCCGCGCAGTTGATTAGCTACCCTCGCCGAGAGTTGGCTGTTGAGGGAAAGCGATAAATTCTGGGTTCCGACGTGTGGCTCCAAGCCGGAGAAGATTGCTCCGCCTACTGATGGCAACTGCCGCTGGTCGTTGGTGAAGTTGTAGCGACCCGTTAACGTGTGCGTCACCTGTGGCCCAAAGAGGATGAAGTTGTGATCCACTTTAAGCGAGAAGATTGTTCCCTTAGCGTTGGCGGGCAGCACTTGCGTGAATGTGTTCTCGCCATACGGCCCGGTTGGGTTATTTGGGAAGGGGAAAAGCGAAAGGGCTGAATCGCCCCCAATAGCAGTCGGGAAGAAAAACCGCCCTGAGCAATTTACGCTCGAACGGAGACTGCCGTTGATAAGGCAAAAGCCCGTGGCGCCTGTGCCGAGAAAACCACGCTCTGCCACGGCCGGCACCGAAAAGTGCGTCTCTTGTCGTGCTTCGATGGATTGACGCTCAAGGGAGCCGAAAAAAAAGGTCTTGGTAGGGTTATCAGAGCCGAGCGGCCCGAAGTATTTCTTCGAGATAGGTATTCCAATAGCCACCCCGCCTTGATTGCGCTGATAAAGATCTTTGCCTTCGGAAGGATTGGGCTGCACCACCGGAGTAATACTCTTTACCCTGAAATTGTTATCGAAGTCCCTGATCACTACGGGGATCTGGTTCGAACCGTTAATTGCGACACCCGGAGGCAACTTGGCCATAAGCGGATAGAAGGGTGGCGCATTATCCGAGGTATAGTCAAAAAAGTTCCGCGCATTGAGTGAGGAATGGTTGAAGAAATCGTAAAACGTCCCGTGAATCCGATTAGCCCCTGACCGCGACACGGCATTGACCTGCGAGCCGAGATTGCGGCCCAGCCTGGCATCCCACAGGTGAGTGAAGATCTGAAACTCTTGAGTACTCTCGATGCTTTGCGGGACCAGTGAAGCAAAGCCCTGCCGCCGCACGCCGGCATCTTCATCGTTATTGTCTGACCCGTCAATCGTGAAGTTATTCGAGCGTGCACGCTGGCCATTGACCGAGAATTGTCCGGCAGTGCCAATGCCAGCACCGATACCTAACCCGATGTTACTGCCTATCGGCTGAGGCGGAGGTGCGACCCCAGGAGCTAGAAAAGCAAGAGACTCGAAGGTCCGAATACCAGGCAAGGGGAGGGTGGTCAGTTGACGGATGTCGAAATTCTCGCTCCTCGTCGCATTCGAGGTGTTGACGAGTTGCTCCTCCGCAGGCTTCTGCGGGCTGGTCGGAGTGGTCGCAACCCGCGGCGCCGCCCCGGCTCTTCGCAAAGCAATTGGCGGCGGTACAATGATATTAGTTTTCTGGACCCTGACCTGAAAATCAATGGCAATAGCATTGGGGTCACTCTCATACCCTTCCCGTTGACCGGTAACCGTATATAAGCCAGGGGGCAGGAGGTCAACGAAGTAGACACCTTCTGCATTGGTCACGGTGGCTCTTTCAAGCCCGGTGTCTTGATTCCTGGCGATGACGATGGCTCCGGCAATCGGCAGCTTGGTGTCAGCATCATACACTTGCCCGCGAATAGCCCCCGTGGTCTGGGTACCACCTTGCGGTAATGTGATCAGCGCCTCCGTCTTGAGCATCGCGCTCGCCGGAAGAGGAAACTGAATGAGGATGAGTGTCAAAAGGAGAAAGCTAAGAGCAGGCTGCTGCGGCTTGAGCATTTGGCCCCCACTTCGTCACTAGCTGTTGATCAGAATTCGGACTGGCTCCGCCGCCCCTTATGGCTATCAGCGGTCAGCGTCAGTCGTGAGACGGTCAAACGATAGACGATCTATACGCCTTTGTCCAGGAGAACTGCCGGCAACCACTTCGCTGAAAGCGGCTGGCTGACCATTAGCGATTGGGATAATGATTGACCTATCGGGACACGGAGAAAAGACAGGCGGTCAGGCGGCGACGGATTGACGCTCGCCGCCTTGAGCCACTAAACTTTGTGGCCAGGAACATCAAAGACCATTTGCCGGATGAACGCATCCTGCTCGCCTAGCGAGTTCTAGTCCTATGCCGCGCCGGGCAGAAGAAGCGAGGGCAGTCGCTGATTAACGACAGGGGCAGAACATCATGGCCGCGAGTTTGGAAGACCTACTCCAGGAAAGCATTCGCGCGCTGACCGAAGAGCAGCAACGCGAGGTGTTGGCCTTTGTTGAGGAGTTGAAGCAGCGGACTACGCCGCACAAGCCCATCTGGGAAGAGTTCCAGGAACTGAGCCATCAAGTCGCCGAAGAAGAGTGGCGCAAACTCCCCGCGGACGGGGCCGAGCAGCATGACCATTACCTGTACGGCGCGCCGAAGAAAGAGCAGCCCCAGGTCTTCCCAGGCGAAGAATCTTTGCCGATACCTTTTACTGGATCGCCCTTGCCAACCCCGCGGATCAGTGGCATCAGCCGGCCCTCTCTTTCAGCCGGGAAAATCCGCAGGCGCTCCTGGTCACCACGGATGAAGTGCTGGTCGAGTTCCTCAACTACCACGCCGAATGCGGCAAGTGATCGCGCAGATGTGTGAGCGAGTTCTCGAAGCCCTCGCCGGAGGTATCCTTCAATTGGTGAGAGAAGGGAGGAATGGAGCCGGTGAACGGGCTCGAACCGTTGACCTGCTAATGACGAATTCCAAGGAACGGTGTCCATCGCGTCTTGGGGTGTACTACCACTTCCAGGAATTCAACGGCTTACGTGCTGAGTTGTCCATCGCGTCTTGCGGTGTGTTATCCTGTCTACTGTCAGGGTTGCTGTCAGTTATCCGGTCCTACAGCCTGGCTCCTGCGGCGTCAGGCCTTGATGTCAGGAGCGCGGCCGACGAAGAAAGGAAGTGCTATATGAACAGGACGAAGAAAGCTGCTCCCCCCACAGTCAAGCCGACCCGCGCCAAGACCAAGAAAGCCGCAAGCAGTCGCAACCACCGCCCTGCCAAGCAGCCTCAGCTGATGTCGCGCGGAGAGACCGAGGCTTTGATCGCCGAAGCGAAGCGCAAAGCCAAGAAAGGGCTGTCTCAGCTCACGGCCGATGAGCTGGTGTTGCTGGCCTGGGATCATACTTGGAGGAACCGGCACAAGAGAGTTGCCTGAATGTCATCCGTCACCTACGACACCTCAGCCTTCATCGCCTACCAGCCGAGTCTCCCGCGTTCCGACTTCCTGCTCTCATCGGTCGTGCTGCAAGAGTTGACGGCGGGCGCAACTGACAAGGCCGGGTTGCGTTATTGGGAAGCCATCTATCACCGATTCAAGAAAGAGCAAAAACTCCTCGTCCCGGATGATGAAGACTGGTGGCTGGCGGGCAAGGTGCTCAATGCTCTGCTTCGCGGGCTGAAGTCGAAGGCCGGCGGTCAGACGCCGAAGCTGCCGGCGGCGGAGAAACAGCGCATCATCCGCGATGTGCTCATCGCCCGCACGGCCAAACGCGCCGGGGCGCTGCTGGTCACAGACAACCTGGATGACTTCAACCTGATCCGGCGCTTCTGTGCGGTGCCGGTCATCAGCGGCGCTGAATACTTCGGTTAGCGCACGCGCGCCGATGCTTGGAAAGTGGCTTCCCTTACACTACACTCAGTCATCTCTACGATTAAGGGCAGTGCAGTTAGGCCCCATTCATTCGTTGCCCCATTAACTCTCGGAGATCGCACGTGATTACCGAAGCTGACACCTGTCGCATCTATGTCCTTCCCAAGCTGGGGCAGGCCGGGTGGGATACCCCTCCTCACTCTTTCACGGAACAGAAGACCTTCACCGACGGGCGCATCATTGTTGTGGGCAATCAGGCGAAGCGGCAGCGAAAGAAACGGGCCGACTACCTGCTGCGCTACACGCGGGATTTTATGATCGCCGTGGTTGAGGCGAAGGCGGCCTATCTGAACCCCGGCGACGGCCTTCAGCAAGCCAAAGAGTACGCGGAAATTCTGGGCCTCAAATTCGCCTACTCGACCAACGGCAAGGGCATCGTTGAGTTCGATTACACGACCGGAAAAGAGACGGAATTAGAGAGCTTCCCCTCGCCGCAGGATTTGTGGGCCAGGCTGGTCGCCGCCGAAGGCTTAACCGATGAGATGGTGAGCATGCTGCTGACGCCCTTTAATCAGATCTCCGGTAAGACCCCGCGCTACTACCAAGAAATTGCCATCAACCGGGCGGTGCAGGCGGTGTTACAGAGCAAAGATCGCATCCTGCTCACGATGGCGACCGGTTCGGGCAAAACCGTGGTCTCCTTCCAAATCTGCTGGAAGCTGTGGAGCGCTGGCTGGAATCATAAAGGCGAGCACCGGCGGCCACGCATTCTCTACCTGGCCGACCGCAACATCCTGATTGACGACCCGAAGGACCGCATCTTCGCCCCCTTCGGCGACGCCCGGTTCAAGATCGAAAACGGGGTCGCGAACAAAGGCCGCGAACTCTACTTCGCCATCTACCAAGCCCTCGCCAAAGACGAGAACCGCCCCGGTCTTTACCGCGAGTACGCGCCGGACTTCTTCGACCTCATCATCGTTGACGAGTGTCATCGCGGGAGCGCGCGTGATGACAGCAGTTGGCGGGAAATCCTTGAATACTTCGTGCCCGCCTGCCAGCTCGGGATGACGGCCACGCCGCTGCGCGATGACAATCGCGACACCTACGACTATTTCGGCAACCCGATCTACCAGTACAGCCTGAAGCAAGGTATTCAGGATGGTTTCCTCGCGCCGTACCGCGTGCATCGCGTGGTGACGACCTGGGACTCGACCGGCTGGCGGCCGAATAAAGGGCAGACGGACCGGTACGGGCGCCTGATCCCTGACGAGGAATATCACACGAAGGACTTCGAGCGCGTGGTGTCGCTCCGCGCCCGCTCGGAAGCGATTGCGCGACACCTCGCGGAGTTTATGAAGAAGAACGGGCGCTACGATAAGACCATCGTCTTTTGCGCGGACCAGGAGCATGCCGACGAGATGCGCCGCTTGCTCAATAACCAGAATGCCGACCTGGCGAAGAAGCACCCTGATTACGTCTGCCGCGTGACGGCCAACGATGGCGACATCGGGCGCGGCCACCTCTCGAAGTTTCAAGACCTGGAGCGTGAAACGCCCGTCATCCTGACGACCTCCCAGTTGCTCACCACCGGCGTTGACGCCGAGATGGTGAAGAACGTGGTGCTGGTGCGCGTGGTCGGCTCAATGACCGAGTTCAAGCAGATCATCGGGCGCGGCACGCGTGTGCGGGAGGATTACGGCAAGCTCTTCTTCAACATCCTCGACTACACGGGCAGCGCGACGCGACACTTTGCCGACCCGGAATTTGACGGCTACCCTGCGCTCATTACCGAAGTTGAAATTGATGAGCAGGGCGAAGTGGTCGAAGGCACAGAGAAGGTTGAGCAGCCGGAAACCCTGATTGACGAAGACGGGCCGGCGAAAGAGATCAAGGTCGGGCAGGAAAGTCTTAAAGACGACGACGAAGGGCAGCCGCGCAAGTACTACGTGGAGGGCGGCCTCGGCGAGATTGCCGTGCACGTCGTCCACGAGCTTGACGCCGACGGTAAGAAGCTGCGGGTGGTGGCCGTCACCGACTATACCGCTGAAAGTGTGCGGACGCTCTACCCGTCTTCGGCGGAATTGCGCCAGCGTTGGGCCGACCCGGAAGGCCGGGCCGAAGTCGTGGCGAGGCTCGCAGGCCGGGGCATCAGCTTTGAGCAACTCGCGGAGGAGACGAACCAGCCGGAGGCGGATCCACTTGACTTACTCTGCCATGTCGCGTTCAATGCTCCGCTTCGCACGCGGCGCGAGCGGGCCGAGCGGGTGCGGCGCGAGAAGCAGGACTTCTTCGACCGCTACGGGGCTGAAGCGCGCGCCGTTCTGAATGACTTGCTGGACAAGTACGCCGAGCACGGCACGGCCCAATTCGCCATCCCGGACGTGCTCGAAGTGCCGCCGATCTCCCAGCGCGGCAACGTGATTGAAATCGCCAACTACTTCGGCGGCGTGGCCGGGCTGCGCGACGCCGTCAGGGAGTTACAGCAGCTACTTTACGCAGCTTAGATGCGGTCACTGCGAATCAGTACCGCGAGCGGTAGCGAGCGGAGCTTCCGGAACTGGTCTCCGACGTTAGTCACGCTCGCTACCGCTCGCGGTACTGATTCACTGACCCGATTAAATTTCCAAACTCGCACTAACCATTCGATGACCAGACAGAAGAAAGCGCAAACACCACTGACCACCGCGCAGCAACTCGGCAGCCTGATCAAATCGGCCCGCGATACGATGCGCAAGGACAAGGGACTGAGCGGCGACCTGGACCGATTGCCGATGTTGACCTGGGTGATGTTCCTCAAGTTCCTCGACGACATTGAACAGATCCGGGAACAGAAGGCTTTGATGAAGCGGGAGAAATATCGCCCGGTGATCGAGCCGCCTTACCGCTGGCGCGACTGGGCGGCGAAAGAGGACGGCCTCACCGGCGATCAGCTCAAGGAGTTCATCAACAGCGAGAAGGTTATCAAGCCCGATAAGACCGAGATGCCCGGCCTCTTCGCCTATCTGCGCTCGCTCCAGCCGGAAGAGAGTCAAAACGGCACCAACCCGCGCCACACCATCGCCGCCGTTTTCAAGGAAGTGACCAACCGCATGCAGAGCGGTTATTTGCTGCGCGACGTGATCAATAAGGTCGGCGGCATTCATTTCACCTCGTCGGAAGAAGTGCACACGCTCGGCCACCTCTACGAATCCATGCTCAAGGAGATGCGCGACGCGGCGGGCGATTCGGGCGAGTTCTACACGCCGCGTCCGGTGGTGCGGTTGATGGTCGAGGTCGTCAACCCGCGTCTCGGCGAGACCATCCTCGACCCGGCCTGCGGCACGGGCGGCTTTCTTGTCGAAGCCTATCAGCACTTGGAAAAGCAGTGCCGGACGGTCGAGGACCGCCAGGTCTTGCAGACCTCCAGCATCTTCGGCGGCGAGGCCAAACCGCTCCCGTACCTGCTGGCGCAGATGAACCTGCTGCTGCACGGGCTGGAAGCGCCGCAGATCAGCCCGAATAACAGCCTCGCCGTCAAGGTCACCGAAATCGGCCACAAAGACCGCGTGGACATTATCCTCACCAACCCGCCCTTCGGCGGCGAAGAGGAGCGCGGCATCCTCGGCAATTTCCCGAAGGATATGCAGACGGCGGAGACGGCGCTGCTCTTCATGCAGTTGATTATGCGCAAGCTCCGCCAGCAGCCGACGCCGGGCCGCGCGGCAGTGGTCGTGCCCGACGGCTTTCTCTTCGGCGATAACGTCGCCGCCGTCGTCAAGCGGGAGATGCTGACCAGATTCAACCTGCACACGATTGTGCGCCTGCCGAAAGGCGTCTTCGCGCCCTACACGAGCATTCAAAGCAACCTGCTCTTCTTCGACGCTTCCGGCCCGACCGAAGAGCTTTGGTATTACGAACTGCCGCCGCCCGAAGGCCGCAAGCAGTACACGAAGACCGCGCCGTTGCAGTACGAAGAGTTCGGCGATTGCCTCGCGTGGTGGAACAACCGCGTGGAGAACGACCGGGCGTGGAAAATCAACTTCGGCGAGAAGCACCGCCAAGCGTTCGCCGCAGCGACACCGCACTGGGATGCCGCGCGTGAGGCCGAAGCCAAAGCTAAAGAGCTGGCCCGCGAAGCCAAGGAACTGGCGGACGAGATCGAGAAGTTGAAGAGGCCGGAGATTGAGTTATTGCGGAACGTTAAGCAAGAGCAGCGTTCGGCGCAAGTGATCGCAAAGCTTGAAGCGCGGCGTGGGCAAGTGCAGACGGCCGAAGCCGAGCAGCGCGAGCTGGCCAAGCAAGAGCAGGTCGCCGGCGACGGCCTCTACTGGCCGGTCTTCAACCTCGATATTAAGAACCCAGCGGCGAAGCAGGACTTCGAGCATCTGCCGCCGGAGCAACTGGCCGATGACATTCTGAAAAAAGAGCTGCGGATTGCGGAGATTATGAACGAGATCAAGCAAGCGTTAATGGGGGCAGGAGCATGAGCGCTGGTTGGAAGCAAGCCAAGTTGGCGGACATTGTTTCTCCCGTATCTCGGCCGATTAGCGTTATCGCTGGCGCTAAGTATCGAACCATCGGGGTCAAGTGGTGGGGAGAAGGCGCCTATGAACGTCAGACAATTGACGGCTCTCAGACTGCTGCTGAAACGCTCTTTCTCGTTCGCAAAGATGATTTGATCATAAACAAGATTTGGGTCCGTCATGGCTCAATAGCGATTGCTTCGGATGCTGTTGATGGATGTGCTGCCTCAAATGAATTTCCAACCTTTGAACTTGATCAAGCGTTGGTTTTACCTCGATGGTTACACTGGCTGTCGAAGACTCGCCCCTTTTGGGCAAAGTGTGACTCGTTGTCTCGTGGAACCAGCGGTAAAAACAGAATCAAGCCAGAACTTTTTCTGAGTATCGAAATCCCACTTCCACTGGTCGCCGAGCAGCGGCGCATCGTGGCGCGGATTGAGGAACTGGCGGCGAAGATCGAAGAGGCGCGAGGGCTGCGACGAGCGGCAGCTAACGAAGTCCGATTTCTTTTATATAGTAGTTCGCAAGCTTTGCTCGATTCTTTAAATGATGCGGAATGGCGGCCTCTCGGAGAATTGGTCACAATCCAGAGCGGCGGGACCCCGTCGAAAAGTAATCCATTCTTCTGGAATGGTTCAATCCCTTGGATTTCACCGAAGGATATGAAAAGCCGCTCGATAGATGATTCCGCAGATCACATCTCGGAATCTGCCATTTCGGGTTCAGCAGCCAAACTGCTTAATCCGGGCTGTGTGCTTATCGTCGTGAGAGGGATGATCCTCGCTCATACAGTCCCGGTTGCCTTACTTGCTGTGCCTGCCACAATCAATCAAGACATCAAGGCGTTACTGCCGACAGAGAAGGTTTTGCCCGAATTTCTGTGCAGTACGCTATGGGCGCTGAATAAGAGGCTTCTTGGCTTAGTCGAGAAGTCAAGTCACGACACACGCAGATTGGAGACGACCAAGTTGATTGAGTTCACCATACCTGTC
>Ga0207646_10000285_pt1 | contig 69639 bp, 68 predicted proteins | sample KBSK5502metaG_FD_184343 | JGI IMG/M metagenome (GOLD analysis project Ga0207646, IMG submission 184343) | Corn, switchgrass and miscanthus rhizosphere microbial communities from Kellogg Biological Station, Michigan, USA - KBS K5-50-2 metaG... | ecosystem: Host-associated > Plants > Roots >... | reverse complement strand
AGCGGGATGTCGCCCGGAAGGTTGCCGAGGGCGCCCAAGGTCAGTGACCCGCGGTCGGCACCGACTTGGTGAGGATGTCGACCAGCGACCCGGCGACCTCGACGCCGATGGTGCCGACGACGATGCGCTGTATCCACTGCTTGGCGGCCAGGGCGGAGTGCGATTCGACGGCGGTGATCTTCCAGATGAACGCGAAGATGAACGCGAGCGCCCCGATCGAGGCGACCAGCGCCTGGGCGATGTGGGTCCAGGTCGTGATCAGGTCCTGGATGGGCGTGATGTCGGGACCTGCGGTGAGAAACGGCATGCGAACCTCCTGAGGTGTTTTGACAGGCAGGCTAAGCACCCCTGGCCGCCAGGGGAACCCAGGCTGTTAAGGCCGCCACGAGCCACGAATTCGGCGTGAAAATTAAATAACTTGACTTTCTAGAGCTGATATCTCAATATTCATCACAATGAACTTGAGAAACGTCACTCCCCAAGACTCAGACCCGCCGATGGACTGGCAGGACCTCACCCGCCTCACCCAGGGCGAACCACTACGGGTGGAGCGGGTGCGCGTGATGCGCACGGGCGTAGCCATCGAAGGCAGTTTCGAGCTCCCCCAGCTGGCCCGCCTGTCGGTCGAGGACCAGGTCTTCGTGATCGCCTTCGTGCGCAGCCACGGCTCGATCAAGGAGATGGAGCACACCTTCGGCGTCAGCTACCCGACGATCAAGTCGCGGCTGAACCGGATCGCCGGCGGCCTCGACTTCATCGACACCAACCCGCTGCCCTCTCGCGAAGAGATTCTCGAGCGCTTGCGGCGCGGCGAGATCGATCCCGACGACGCCATCCGCGACCTGGGGTTGCTTGCATGACCGAGAACATCAGGCTCGTCCTCGAGATGCTCGCCGCCGGGAAGATAAACACGGAGGACGCAGACCGCTTGATCGAGGCGCTGCGCGGAGCCCCCGCCGCCGCGCCGAGGACCGACAGCCCGGAAGCGCAGGCGAAGAAGCCTCGCTTCGTGCGTGTGATGGTCGACGCAGTCGACGCGAAGGACGGACCGATCAAGGTCAACGTGCGCGTGCCGATCATGCTGCTGCGTGCCGGCGTCCGGCTCGCGAGCCTCATCCCGGTGCGGGCGCAGGAGCATGTCAACGAGGCTCTGCGCGAGCAGGGGGTGGACGTCGACATCACCAAGATCAAGCCCGAGAACCTCAACGAGCTCATCGACGAGCTCCGTGACCTGTCGGTCGACGTCGGCAACGAGCGTGAAGACTTGAAGATCAAAGTCTTCACGGAGTAACGCATGGAAAACCCCCCGGCCGTTGCTCAAGTCCGCTCTTTGTGAAATCAGAAACAGATGGAGGTTGAGGTGATGCAGACGATGGAAGCGCGACGCTGGCGGTTCAAGGGTCCGGAGATGGAAGGGCCCGTGGCGCGATGGTATGCGCGGCTGCGGGGTTCGAAGAGCCAGATCGAGGTCTACCGAAAGCAGGCTTCGGTGCTCACCGCCGGCCTGCCGGACGGCGCCGCGGTGCTCGAGGTGGCACCCGGTCCCGGGTACCTCGCGATCGAGATGGCGCGCCTGGGACGCGTGCATGTCACCGGACTCGACATCAGCCACACATTCTTGGAGATCGCAAGCCGAAACGCCGTCGAGGCCCATGTGCCGGTCGACTTCCGCCAGGGAGACGTGGCCCGAATGCCGTTCAGCGGAGACTCCTTCGACCTGGTCGTCTGCCAGGCCGCCTTCAAGAACTTCACCCTGCCGAAGAGCGCGCTCTCGGAGATGCACCGTGTCCTCCGCCGAGGTGGGACCGCGGTGATCCAGGACATGAGCCGGGATGCCACGCATGCCGACATCGACGGCGAGGTGAAGGCGATGGAGTTGGGCCCGGTGAGCACCTTCACCACGAAGGCGACCCTGGAGATGCTGCGCCGGCGCGCCTACTCGACGGCCCAGCTCGAACGTCTCGTGGCGGAAAGTCCGTTCGAGACCTGCGAGATCGCCATGGCGGGGATCGGCCTCGAGGTGCGGCTTAGAAAGGACAAGTAACCTTTTCCTCGTGGCGAGGAAGCTCGCGGAGTACGAGGCCAAACGGGACTTCAAGCGCACGCCGGAACCCGGCGCCAAGGTGCCCCGGAAAGCACCCAAGGCGCCGCGCTTGCCATCCCCGCGAACTCACGAGTTCGCGGGGGCCCCTAGGTTCGTGGTGCAGGAGCATCACGCGCGCCGGCTGCACTGGGACTTCCGGCTCGAGAAGGACGGTGTCGGAGTGTCCTGGGCTGTGCCCAAGGGCATTCCTCCCGATCCGAAGAAGAACCATCTCGCGGTCCATGTCGAGGACCATCCGCTGGAGTACTTCAAGTTCGCGGGCGAGATCCCGAAGGGCGAGTACGGCGGCGGCCAGGTAGTGATCTGGGACGAAGGGACGTACGACCCCGTCAAATGGAGCGACCGCGAGGTCATGGTCGACCTGCACGGAAAGCGGTTGCGGGGCCGCTACGTGCTCTTCCAGACGCGCGGGAACGACTGGATGATCCACCGCATGGATCCTCCGCAGGACCCCGAGCGCAAGCCGATGCCGGAGCGCATCGAGCCGATGATGGCCAAGGTTGGAACGCGGCTTCCGACCCCCGATTCCGACTGGGGATTCGAGTTCAAGTGGGACGGCATCCGCGCCATCGCCTACGTGGAGGGCGGCCGCGTCCAGCTGGTGAGCCGCTCCGGCGAGACCATCACGCCTCGGTATCCGGAGGTGCACGCGATGGGGCGAGCCGTGGGGTCGCGCGAGGTCATCCTGGATGGCGAGGTGGTGGCACTCGACGAAAAGGGCCGGCCGAGCTTCGAGGAGATCCAGCAGCGGATGGGGCTGACCTCCGAGTCGGAGGTGCGCCGGACGATGAAGGTCGTGCCGGTGACCTACATGATCTTCGACCTCATGTGGCTGGATGGCCATTCGCTGCTGAAGCAGCCCTATGCGGAACGCCGGCGGCAGCTGGACAGGCTCAAGCTCTCGGGAGCGTCCTGGCAGACGCCGCCCTCCGAAAAGGGCGGCGGCCAGGCGATGCTCGAGGCAAGCGCGAAGGCCGGCCTCGAGGGCGTCATGGCGAAGAAGCTCGACTCCCCTTACGAGCCCGGCCGGCGCAGCGCGGCGTGGGTGAAGATCAAGAACCGCAACGGGCAGGAGCTGGTGATCGGGGGCTGGATGGAGGGCGAGGGCAAGCGTGCCGGTCAGCCCGGAGCGCTCCTGGTCGGCTACTACGAAGACGGCAAGTTCGTGTACGCCGGCAAGGTGGGCACCGGGTTCACCGACGCGATGCTGGACAAGCTGCGGAGCCTGATGAAGCCGCTCGAGGTCAAGACCAGCCCGTTCGACGTGGGCGTGCCGCCCAAGGGAGCGCATTTCCTCAAGCCGCGGCTCGTGGCAGAGTTCGAGTTCGTGGAATGGACCAGGTCGGGCCAGCTGCGGGCGCCGTCCTTCAAGGGATTGCGCGCGGACAAGCCCGCGCGCGAGGTCGTGCGCGAGCGTGGCTAAGGAGACGTCGGTCGAGGTCCGGATCGAAGAGCGAACGCTCAAGCTCACCAACCTCGAGAAGGTCCTGTACCCGGAGGTCGGCTTCACCAAGGGGCAGGTCATCGACTATTACACGCGGATCGCGCCGGTGATCCTGCCGCACACGCGCGACCACCCGCTGACGCTCAAGCGCTATCCAAACGGCGTCGACTCCGAGTTCTTCTATGAGAAGAACTGCCCGAAGCACCGCCCACCGTGGGTCGAGACAGCCAAGGTGTGGAGCGGCGGTAACAACCGCGACATGTTCTACTGCCTGTGCCAGGACGTTCCGACGCTGGTGTGGCTGGCGCAGATCGCGACGCTCGAGTTCCACACGTCGCTGTCGCTGGCGGACAACCTCCCGCAGCCGCGCACCCTCGTGTTCGACCTCGACCCCGGACCGCCCGCAACGATCGTCGAGTGCTGCCGGGTCGGCCTGATGCTGCGCGACACGTTTCGCGAGCACGGGCTCGACTGCTTCGCCAAGACCTCCGGCTCCAAGGGGCTGCAGCTGTACGTGCCGCTGAACACGAAGGTCACGTACGAAGAGACGAAAGTCGTCTCCAAGGGGCTGGCGCAGCTGTTCGAGGAGAAGCATCCGGACCTGGTGGTGCACAAGCAGCTGAAGGAGCTGCGCAAGGGCCGGGTGCTCATCGACTGGAGCCAGAACGACCAGTACAAGACGACCGTCAACGTGTACTCGCTGCGCGCGCGCACGCGGCCGACAGTTTCGACGCCCGTGTCCTGGGAGGAGGTCGACCGCTGCCTGAAGGCCGGCGACCCTTCGCTCCTGGTCTTCGACTCCGCGCAGGTGCTGGCGAGAATCGAGAAGCTGGGGGACCTGTTCGAGCCGGTCGTCAAGCAGAAGCAGAAGCTGCCGCGCTCACTCCTCGAGCTCACCGGCGGCAAGCCGGCAGTGGAGAAGATGGCCAACCGCCGGCACGGCACCGGCCGCGGCCACTATCCCCCGCAGAAGGGCCAGAGGCGCGAACCTGAGTAACGGCCGCGTGCCCGTCAGGCCGCGCGTCATCATCGCGGGAGCCGGTTTCGCCGGGCTGACGTGCGCGCGCCGGCTGAAGCGAGTCCATGTGGACGTGCTGCTGATTGACCGCAACAACTACCACCTGTTCACGCCGCTGCTGTACCAGGTGGCGTCAGCGCTGCTCGACCCGGGCGAGGTGGCGCGCCCGGTCCGGGAGCTGATCCGCCCGCTGCACAACGTCGAGTTTCGGCAGGCCGAGGTCAGTGGCGCCGACCTCCAGCGACGGCTGCTTCTGACCGACCACGGCCCGCTGCCCTACGACTACCTCGTGCTCGCGACCGGAGCCCAGACCGACTACTTCGGCAACGAATCGCTCGCCCGACATGCCTTCGGGCTGAAGGACCTGGACGAGGCGCTGGCGCTGCGCAACCGAATCCTGGCCCGCTTCGAGGCGTCGCGCTGGGCCAAGACCGCCGAGGAGCGCAAGAGCCTGCTCACGTTCGCCATAGTCGGCGGCGGGCCGACCGGTGTCGAGCTCGCGGGCGCCTACGCCGAGCTGATCAGGCTGGTCCTGCGCAAGGACTTCCGGGACCTCGACCTGAAGGAGGTCCGCGTCCTGCTGCTCGAGGCGGCGGATTCCTTGCTCGCCCCGTTCGAACCCGGGCTGCGGGCGGCCGCCCTGCGCTCGCTCGAGAGCAAGGGCGTGGAGGTGAAGGTCGGCACGCGCGTGGCCGCGGTGACCAAAGACTTGTTGAAGCTCTCGGATGGCGAAGAGATCGGCGCAAGCACGGTGGTGTGGACAGCGGGCGTCAGGGCGTCGGACGTCGGGGCCGCGCTCGAGGTGGAGCTTGGCCGCCAGAAGCGCGTGAAGGTCGGCCCCACCCTTCAGGTGCCAGGACATCCAACGTGCTTCGTGATCGGCGACCTGGCGGCGGCGACTGACGGCGAAACCGTGCTGCCCATGCTCATCCCGGTCGCAATGCAGGAGGCGAGGCGCGTGGCGGCGACGATCGCAGACATGGTCCACAACGGCGGCGCCACGGCATTTCGCTACAAGGACCCCGGGATCATGGCCACCATCGGCCGCAACTCGGCGGTCGCGCAGCTGGGCCCGGTGCACCTGTCGGGATTCCTCGGCTGGGTGATGTGGCTCGTGGTGCACCTGGTCAACGTGGTCAGCTTCCGCAGCCGCATCCTCGTGCTCGTCAACTGGGCCTGGGACTACCTCTTCTATGACCGGCCAGTCCGGCTGATCGTCAGGGCCGCCGACGACCCGCGGGGCTGACGCAAGCCGGCCGCGAAATCGGGGTCCCCGCGAAATCGATGATTTCGCGGGGTGAATACTTGTACCCGATGAGACGGCTCACGCCGCCGGCGGCCGGCTTGGCGGCGGTTGTGCTGGTCGCGGCCTGCGGCCTGCAACCGGAGGATCCCGCCGTCGCGCTGCGCCAGGGCGGCCAGGCCACGGCGGCGCTGAAGACCGTCACCGCGACCGTCAAGGTGACGAAAGGGACCATCACGTTCCAGGGCTTCAAGCTGGTCGCCGCGACCGCCGCGGTGCGCCTGCCCGATGCGAGCGACACGAACTACACCGTCCGCGACAAGGACATCCAGATCAGCTTCGAGGTCGTGATCCTGGACGGCCACTTCTTCTTCAGGCCGCCGCTGCTGGCTTTCAGCGAGCTGACTCCGGCCCAGGCCGCGCAGATTCCGGACCTGGCCCTGCTGTTCGATCCCAACCATGGGTTGCCCGCCGTGATACCGGCCGGGCGGAATCCGCAGTACCAGGCGGCGGACCAGGTGGATGGGGTCGACTCGCACCGGGTGTCGGCGACCTACAGCGCCGAGCAGATCAAGGGCCTGCTCCCTCAGCTCTCGGCGCAAGGCGACGTCCAGGCGGTCATCTGGGTCGGCGGGTCGGACCACTACATAAGGAAGGCGGTGCTGAGCGGAAAGTTCGGCGACAACGGGACTGACAGCACAGTGGAGGTCGACCTGTCCGGCTTCAACAGCGCGGTGCACATCGCCTCCCCGACGCGGACGGGCTGACGAGTCTGTGCGGCTGACGGCCGGCGTCTCGCGGCCCGTGGTGCTCCTCGGGCTGGCCGGCGCGGGGCTGTTCGTGGCCGCGACCGACGCGTACGTGGTGGTGACCCTGCTGCCGGCGATGATCGCCGACGTCGGGCTGACGATCGACCGGCTCGAGCAGGCCACGCCTCTCATCAGCGGCTTCCTCGCGGGCTACGTGGTGGCCATGCCGCTCCTGGGCGCCTATTCGGACGCGCGAGGCCGCGCTCCGGTCTATGCGGCCTGCATGGCGATCTTCGCCGCCGGCTCGCTGATCACGGCCACGGCGGGTCTGCTGCCAGGGGCGGGCATCGTGTGGCTGGTGACGGGTCGAGTCCTGCAGGGCCTGGGCGGCGGCGGCCTCGTGCCGTTGACCCTGGCCCTTGCCGCCGACCTCTACGGCGGCTCCGGGCGCACGGTCGCCATCGGTTCGGTGGCCGGGCTCCAGGAGGCGGGCAGCGTGTTCGGGCCGCTCTACGGCGCGGCGTTGGCGACCGCCGCCGCATCTCTCGGCAGCTGGCGCTTCGTGTTCCTCGCCAACGTGCCGCTGGCGGCGATATGCGCCGCGGGCGTGCTTCTGGGCCACCGCCGGCTTGCGCCCATCACCGCTCCGCACGGCACCGCGATCGACTGGCCGAGCGCCGTGCTCCTCGGCGCGGGCCTGGGGCTGCTCGTCCTCGCCCTCTACCCGGACGATCCGGCCAACCGCGCCGTCGGCGATCTCTTCGTACCCGCCGGCGCCGCAAGCCTTGTCCTCCTCGGCGCCTACGGATGGCGGCAGGTCCGGCAGCTCGAGCCGTTTATCCCGCGCCAGCTGCTCCGAAGCGCGGCTTTCATCGGCTCGAGCCTGGCCAACGTGCTGGTCGGCGCCGCCCTCATGGTGGCATTGGTCGACGTCCCCATCCTGGGCCGCCTCGTCTTCAACCTCGACGAGCTCGACTCGGGCTTGCTCCTGACCCGGCTGCTCGTCGGTGTGCCCGTCGGCGCGCTGATCGGCGGCGTACTCTCGGCACGAATCGGGCTTCGGGTCACGGCGCTGCTCGGGCTCGCCTGCTCAGCCCTCGCGTTCTGGCAGATGTCGGGCTGGCCTGCCGGCGAGCTTTCGCTGCGCCTGGGACCCTTTCGCCAGGCGGACCTGGCCCTCGCCGCGTGCGGCCTGGGGTTCGGCGTGGTGATTTCCCCCCTCGCCGCCGCGGTTCTCAACCTGGCGCGAACCGAGACGCACGGGCTCGCATCGAGCCTGGTCGTTCTCGCGCGAACGCTCGGCATGCTGGCCGGGCTGTCCGCGCTGACGGCGTTCGGCCTGCACCGCTTCCACCAGATCCTGGGCAACCCGGTGGTCAACGATCCGACGGTCAGGGAGCGCGTCGACCACCTGGCACGCCTGGTGTCCGCCGCGTTCCTCCAGGAGTATCGCGAGATCTTCGCCATCGCGGCCGTCATCTGTCTGCTGGCGGGATTGCTCGCCCTGGCGACGCTCGGCCCGCTCCCCTACCGCTTGGCCGCCACCGCCAACAGGTAGGAGTGGTGATAGCGGAACGCGTCGTCGGGGTCGCCGAGGCTGTCCATTGCCAGCTCGACCTCGTCCTCCAGCTCCGCGCGATATCGCGGCCCGAGTGATTTGATGAGCGTGTAGGGCAGGGGCCCGGCGCCGGCCATGAGGTCCGTCCACTCCCGGGCGTCCTTCGCGCGCCCGCCGGTCACCAGCTCTGTCATGGTCGTCACCTCGAATCCCGATTCGGCAAGCAGCTGGGGCAGCGCGTTCGGCTCGCCGAAACGCGAGCGGTCGGAGCTGAATCGGGGCAGGCTGAGATAGTGCCGCCTCGCCAGCGGGCCAAGCCCCTGGAAGAAGAGGTTCTGGGCCGCCGTGCTCAGGCTGCGGCGCAGGCACGAAACCGCGAGCCGTCCCTTCGGCCGGAGCACGCGATGGGCTTCGTCTAGGGCGGCCACCGGATCGGCCAGGTAGGCGAGCGCTTCGCCCATCGTGACCAGGTCGAACGTCGCCGGCCGGAAGACCAGGCGCTCGGCTGCCATGCCGACGAACTGGGTGTTCGCCGTCTTTCTCGAGCGGGCGATCGAGAGCATGCGCTCCGAAAGGTCGATGCCGATGACCGTGCCCGGCTTGACCCGGCCGGCCACGAGGTGGGCCACCAGCCCGGTCCCGGTGCCGACGTCCAGCGCGTGGTGCCCGCGCTTGGGGGCCGCGATCTCGACCAGGCGCGCCGCCACGCGCGCGTGCAGGCCACCCGCCCAGGCGTCGTAGCCGGCGGCGACCTCGTCGAAGAAGTCGACCACGTGGTCGACCATCTCGACCATTTCATCTATGGCGTCGGGGTCCATTACCGCCGTGGCCGCACCTCCGGAATGGCATGCCGAAAGCTTCGAAGTCGAGCTCTCATCCTCTGGCCTGCCCTGCGGAGCACCCTGATAGGATGCTAGCTCGGCACCGAGTTCAGACCCCTCTTATGGGTCCGGCGCAAGTAGATCGCGACATTTGAGTTGATCAAAGGCACGGAAACCCCGACCGAACTACTGGAGGAACCCCACATGGCCCAAGCTGAAAAGACCGGCAGCCATTCTCCTGGGACCGCGCAGAACGGCGGGACCAACGTCGTCACCCTCGGCCCGCGCGACAGCCTGCACGGGCGCCTCGACATCCAGGGAGACCTGAAGGTCGCCGGTACGGTCGAGGGCGAGCTCAAGGTCAGCGGCGACGTCTCCATCGACTCGACGGCCAACGTACAGGCCTCGATCGAGGGGGCGAACGTGGTCGTCCGTGGCCAGGTCAACGGCAACGTGACGGCCAGGCGCCGGCTCACCCTCGGCGGCTCGGGCCACCTGAACGGCGACGTTCGCGTGGGCCGCCTCACCGTCGAGGACGGAGCCACCCTGAACGGCACGGTCGCCATGACCAGCGAAAAGGCCTAGGCACCTAGCGTCCGTCACGCCTTTCGGCGCGCTCGACCGCGGGTATGACCACCGAGTCGACGTAGCGCCGCACCGTCTCCAGCGCGGAATGGACGATCCTCCATTCGAGCGCCTCGACCTGCGCCTCGGCCTCGTTCAGAGCGGACAGCCGCATGCGCCAGAACGCCGGGTCGACGTTCAAACCGGGTAGCAGCGGCGCCGTCGAAGCTCCGGGAGGGTTCAGCACACCGGCCGGGATGTCGGGCACTCCGCTGCCGTCCGGCGGCGCGGTCGCCCGCGGCATCACCAGCGGCGCCGGGGCGTTGCCGGCCGCGCCCGCCAGCAGGTTCCACGAGACGATGCCCAACGCGGCGACCAGGACGATCTCCCCGAGCACCATCCAGGTCAGCGGCCTTCGGAAAAAGCGGGACATGGCCCCAAGCTAGGGCCGCCGACCGCCAGGGGGAACCCTGCCTGTTAAGACGCCGAGCGGGCTTGTCTCAATCCGCGCAGCGCCCGCACCCCGCGCTCGATCGTCTCCAGCTTCTTGGGAAAGCTGAACCTCAGATGCCCGCGGCCCATGGCGGCGTCGTGGTAGAAGCTCGACGCCGGCACGGTCGCCACCGCGGCCTGCTCGATCAGGTGGCGGGCCATCACCCTGTCGTCGTCGAACCCGAGACCCGCGATCCCGGCCATGACGTAGTAGGCGCCCTGCGGAGCCGCCGCCTCGAAGCCGCTCTCGACGAGCCCGGCGACTATCGCGTCGCGCCGCTCCAGGTAGTCTCCGCGCATCTCCACATAGAAGGACGCGGGAAGCTCGAGCGCGGCGGCCACCGCGACCTGAAGCGGGTGTGCCGCGCCCACGGTCAAGAAGTCGTGCACCTTGCGGATGCCGGCGGTGAGGGCGGGGGGAGCGATGAGCCAGCCCACCCGCCAGCCGGTGACCGAGAACGTTTTGCTCGCGCCGCTGATCGTGATCGTGCGCTCAGCCATGCCCGGCAGCGTGGCCAGGCTGATGTGCTCGCCTTCGTACACGAGGTGCTCGTAGATCTCGTCGGTGATCGCGATGGCGTCGTGCTCGACGCACAGCGAGGCGATGACCTCCAGCTCCCCGCGCGAGTACACCTTGCCGGTCGGGTTGTGCGGCGTGTTCACGACGATCGCGCGAGTTGCAGATGTGAACGCGTTGCGCAGCTCGTCGGGGTCGAACGACCATGCCGGCGGGTGCAGCGCCACATAGCGGGGGATCGCGCCGCTGAGGATGCAGTCGGGTCCGTAGTTCTCGTAGAACGGCTCGAAGATGACTACCTCATCGCCGGGGTCGACGGCGGCGAGCATGGCCGCGATCATCGCCTCGGTGGCACCGCACGAGACCGTGACCTCGCGGTCCGCGTCGACCTCCCGCCCCCATGTTTGGGACTGCTTGCGCGCCACCGCCACGCGCAGCGCCGCGACGCCCCACGTGGTCGCGTACTGGTTGTGACCATCGCGCAGAGCCCTGGCCGCGGCCTCGACGATCCGCGGATCGGTCTCGAAGTCCGGGAAGCCCTGCGCGAAGTTGATGGCCCGGTCGGGCCCGTTGAGCTCGAGGTTGAGGCGCGTCATCTCCCGGATGACCGACTCGGTGAAGCTCTGGGCCTTTAGTGAGAGCCGAACGCCGCGGTCAGTGTCCAGGATCCGCGCGCTCCAGGTGGATGTCGGTGCTCGAGCAGGAGAAGCAGCGCTCCGGCCGCTCCAGGCCACGCTCCCAGCGCCCGCACACGTTGCAGGTCCAGCGCGTCTTGGCGAAGAAGTCGAGCACGTCCGAGCGGCTCAGCAGGCCGACCATCTTTCCGCGCTTGATGACAGGCACGCGCCGGATGCGTTCCCCCGCGAGCAGCCGCGCCGCCTCGTCGATCCCGGTGTCTTCGGTGACCGAGATCACGTGCGGGCTCATGATGTCGCGGGCGACCTTGCCTTTTTTTGTGAGCACGTCGATCTCCGAGACGATGCCGACCACAATGCCGTCGCCCGCCATCACCGGTGCACCCGTGATGCGCTTGGAGTTCAGCGTCTGCGCCACCTCCTCCACCGGCGTGTCCTCGCGGAAGGTGATCACGTTTCGCGTCATCACCTCCTTCACCGGGATCATGGGGTGAGAAGTCTAGCCACCGTCTCGAAGTTGGCGTTGCCGCCGCTGAGGATCAGTCCCTTCGTGCCCGCCGGCAGCTTGCCCGCGATATACGCGGCCAGGGGCAGCGCGCCGGTCGGCTCCAGGGCCAGCCGCAGCCGCGTCCAGGCCACCCGGAGCCCCTCCGCGATCTCCTCTTCGGTGACCGTGACGATCTCGTCGATCAGCCCGTTGGTGACCATCACCTCGAAGTTACGCTTGCCGATCGCGGTCGCGCGCACGCCGTCGGCGAGGGTGGTCGGCGAGGATGGAAGCGTCTGGATCGATCCCGACCTCCAGGTTCGGTACGCGTCGTCAGCCTGCTCCGGCTCGACGCCGACGACCTTGACCGACGGGCGGCGGCTGCGCGCGGCGATCGCGGTGCCCGACAGCAGGCCCCCGCCGCCGACCGGCGTGGCGATGACGTCGAGGTCCGGGGCGTCCTCGAGCAACTCGACGGCGGCCGTTCCGTGCCCGTGGATCACGGCCCAATCGTCGAAGGGGTGGACGAGGGTGAACCCCCGCTCGGCCATGACCTCCCGCAGCCGCGCCTCGCGATTGGCGAACGTGATGCCCTCCTGCATCACCTCCGCCCCCAGGGCGCGAGTGGCGGCGACCTTGGTGGGGTTGGCGTCCTCCGGAATCAGGATCAGGGCCGGCACGCCAACGCTGCGGGCGGCCAGGGCCACCGCCTGCGCGTGATTGCCCGAGCTGACGGCGATCACGCCGCGCGGCCGTTCGCGCTCCATCAACGACAGGACGGCGTTGAAGGCTCCACGAGTCTTGAACGAGCCGGTGACCTGGAAGCACTCAGGTTTGAGGCGCAGGTCGCGATCCAGGTCGGTGGTCAGGGACTGTGTCCTGCGGATGTGGGGCCGAATGCGGTTCGAGGCCGCAGCGACTTCAGCGGCGTGCTCCTCCAGAAAGCTCGTCAAACGCCGGCTGCCTCTTTTTCGCGCAGCGGCTCTGTCCGTACCGATCGCCGCCGCCGGTTGGCGAGCACGATTCCGGTGAGCGTGACGACCATGCCGATGATCGTCGCCATCGTGAGTCTCTCGTGGAGGAGGACCACGCCCCAGAAAACCGCGGTGATCGGGACGACAAACGTCACGCCGGTCGCACGCACCGGGCCGAGCGTGTTCATCGTGTAGTAGTAGAGCAGGTAGGCGATTCCGCTTCCGCCGACGCCGAGCGCGACGACGGCAGCCATCGAGAGCAGCGCGAGGTGAACGTGGGGCAGCGAGGGCGCCGCGATCGGCAGGGCGAGCACCGCGGTGACGGCGAGCTGGCCGAGGCTTTGCTCGAAGACGCTCATCCCCCGCATCTTCAAACGCACGAACAATGCGGCGACGGCGTAAGAGATCGAGGCCACGACGACGGCCAGCGCACCGAGCACGTCGCCCGAGAGGCCATGGGCTGAGAGGTCGGGGATGACCAGGATCACGACACCCGTGAGCCCCACGAGCACTCCGATGTAGTTGAGGATGCTCGGCCGCTCCGACGGAATGACCCAGTAGATGAAGATCGCCGCCCACAGCGTCGTCGTCGAGTTGAGGATGCTCGCAAGCCCGCTCGAGATGTGCTGCTCGCCCCAGGCGATCGCCGTCCACGGCACCAGAGCGTTGGTGACCGCCATGAACGCGAAGAGACCGAGCCTGCTCTTCAGGTTCGGGAAAAGCGGTTTGCGGGACGCCGACATGATGATCGCCAGCGCGATCGCGCCCGAGGCGGACCTCACGAGCACGACCACGGTCGGGCTCATGTCCTGCACCCCGAGCTTGATGAAGAGGAAAGACGCTCCCCAGATCAGCCCCAGGGCGGCGAAGGCGACGTAGGGGAGAAAGTGGTTTTCGGGTTCAGCAAGGGGCCCCCGCGAACTCACGCGAACGGCGCCGAGTTCGCGGGGACTAGACACGGGTCGGCCAGTCGTCCGACGAGAGCACGAGCGTGACCGGGCCGTCGTTTTCGATGCTCACGCGCATGACAGCTCCAAAGCTGCCGGTCTGGGTCTCTATTCCCCGCTCGCGAAAGCGCTGCGCGAACACCCCATAGAGCTCCTCCGCGCGCTTGGGATCGCCCGCGCCCAGCAGGCTCGGACGCCGGCCGCGGCTCATGTCGGCGAAAAGCGTGAACTGCGACACGATCAGGGCCGCGCCCTTCACATCCGCGAGACTCAGGTTCATGCGGCCCGCCTCGTCCGCGAACACGCGGAGGTCGACGAGCTTGTCAGCCATTCTGCGCACGGTGGTTTCGTCGTCATCTGGTGCCGCACCCACCAACAACACGAGGCCAGAACCGATGGTTGCAACCTTCGACGCGCCGTCCTCCTGCCAGCTCACCGAGCCGGAGGCCGCGCGTTGGGCGACGATCCTCAACGCGCTCTAATCGATCTTCGGGCCGAAGTGCGGCTCGGCATGCAAAAGCGAATCGATGTAGCGGAAGCGCTCGTACCGGTGCTGGAGCAGCTGCTCGACAGGCTGCACGAGCAGCGGCTGGACGTGCCTGTACAGCGCCTCGTCCAGCGACGCCGCCGCGGCGTCGAAGTCGGCGTGCGCGCCGCCCTTCGGCTCGGCCACGATCTCCTCGACAACGCCCATCGCCAGCAGGTCCCGTGAGGTGAGCTGCAATTGCTCGGCGGCCTCGACCTTGCGCGAGTTGTCGCGCCACACGATCGAGGCCGCGGCCTCCGGCGACGCGACCGAGTAGATCGAGTTCTCGAGCATGATCACCCTGTCGGCCACTCCCATGCCGAGCGCGCCGCCGCTGCCGCCCTCCCCGATCACCGCGGCGACGATCGGGACCGGGATGCGGAACCACTCCATGATCGCGCCGGCGATCGCCGCTGCAATGCCGCGCTCCTCGGCGGCCGCGCCGGGATAGGCGCCCGGAGTGTCGATGAGGGACACGATGGGAAACCCGAACTTGGCCGCGTGGTGCGCCAGGCGGATGGCCTTGCGGTAGCCCTCAGGGTGCATCATCCCCCAGTTCCGGGACACACGCTCCTTCAGGCTGCGGCCCTTCTGGTGGCCGAAGAACATCGTCGTCCGGCCGTGCCAGGTCCCGACCCCGGCGACCAGCGCGGGATCGTCGCCCGACAGCCGGTCACCGTGCAGCTCGACGAAGTCGGGGACCAGGCGCTGGATGTAGTCCAGCGTGTACGGCCGCAGCGAGTTGCGGGCGAGCTCGACGACCTGCCAGACCGTCAAGGTCGTTTCGTCGCTCACGCGTACATCTCCAGCAGGTGCGCCAGCAGCCGGCGTAGCTCGACGCGCGGCACGACCATGTCCACCTGGCCGCGGGCCAGTTGGAAGTCCGCGCTCTGGAACCCCGGCGGCAGGTCGGCGTATGTCGCCTGCTTGATCACCCGCGGGCCGGTGAAGCCGATCGCAGCGCCGGGCTCGGCGATGTTGATGTCCGCCAGCAGCGCCAGCGACGCAGCGGTCCCGCCGAAAGTGGGGTCCGTGAGGACGGAGAAATAAGGAACGTGGGCGGAGTGGATCCGACCGACCGCCGCGTTGACCTTCGCCATCTGCATGAGGGCGAGCACGCCTTCCTGCATGCGGGCGCCGCCCGACGCTGACACGAGCACGTACGGCGTGCCTGAGGCGGCCGCCTGCTCGAGACCCCGGGCCAGACGCTCACCGGCGACGATGGACAGGGTGCCACCCACGAAGCGGAAGTCGAACGTGGCAAACCAGATCGGCCGACCGGCCAGCGTGCACATGCCTGTACGCACGGCCTCGTTGAGGCCTTCCTCAGTCAGCTGCTCCACGGTCTCCTGATAGGGCTTGGGCACCTTCCAGTTGAGGAGGTCGTGCGAGCGGATGTCGCCCCAGCGCTCCTGCCACGAGGCCTTGTCGGCGATCAGCTGGATCCATCCGTCGGCGCCCATCCGGAAGTGGTGCCCGCAGTCGCAGACGTAGACCTGCTTGCGCAGATGTTCAGGGTCGAGCGCGACGCCGCAGCCGGGGCAGTTGGTTGGCAGCGTGATCGGCGGCAGCTTGCCACCGGCGATTCGGACCTCTGACGCGTGCCGGTCGATCACCGCCATCAGAGCGACAGACCTCCGTCCACCGCGAGCACCTGGCCGGTGATGAACCCCGCGCTGTCCGAGCACAGGAACGCCACCGCCGCCGCCACGTCGTCGGCCGTGCCTTCGCGCTTGATGGGCGTCATCCTGACCAGCTCACCTACCATCTCGTCGGTCAGCGAGCCAGTGGTCAGCTCTGTCCGCACGTAGCCAGGCGCCACGGCATTGCATGTGATGTTGCGCGAACCGTACTCGCGGGCCACCGACTTGGTGAAACCGATCAACCCGGCCTTGGCGGCCGCGTAGTTCGACTGGCCCGCGTTGCCGGTCAGGCCGACGATCGACGAGATGTTGACGATGCGCCCCCAGCGCGCCCGCATCATCCCGGACATGATGGCCGCTCGTGTGGTCGCGAACGCGGACATCAGGTCGGTGCGGATCAGCTCCTCCCAGTCAGCCGGCGACATCTGGATGAGCAGCTTGTCGCGCACCGCGCCGGCGTTGTTCACGAGGACATCGACCCTGCCTATCCCCTTCACCATCGCCTCGACCTGCGCCGGATCGCCGACGTCGGCCTGATGGGCGGTGGCGCCGGGTAGCGACCCGGCGGTCTCTTCGGCTGCGGCTTTGTCCGACCGGTAGTTCACGACGACCTTCGCGCCCTTCGCGGCCAGGGCCTGGCTGATGGCGCGGCCGATGCCCTTGCCGCCGCCTGTGACCAGCGCGGTCTTTCCGTCCAGGTCCCCCATGCCTTACGCGGTGGCCGTGTCCGCGAACTCGACGAACAGCTCGTCGGCATTCCATGTGTCCACGCCCGGAATGTGCTTGGCCGCCAGGCTGGCGAGCACGCGGCCTGGACCGAGCTCGACGACGGTCTTGACCTCCATCGTCTTCATCGAGACCATCGTCCGCGCCCAGTCGACCTGGCGCAGCATCTGCTGCCGAAGCTCCTCCTGCAGGGCGGTCACGGTGCGCATCGCCTCGCCCGAGGCGTTCGCCAGCACGGGGAACGTCGGCGGCTTGAACTGCAGCCGGTCCACAGCCTTGCGGAACGCGTTAGCCGCCGCCTCCATCAGGGGCGTGTGAGCCGGCAGCGGGATCGTCAGGATGAGGGCGCGGCGCGCGCCGGCCTCGAGCGCAAGGCGCTCAGCCTCCTGAACCGCCGGCATCTGGCCTGAGAGCACGAACTGCACGTCGGCGTTCCGGTTGGCGATCCAGAGCTTGCCCTTCGACGAGGCCTGCTCGCGAATCGCCTCGACACGGGTCTCGTCAAGGCCGACGATGGCGATCATGCCGCCCGCGTGCTCGTCCGCGGCCTGCGCCATGATCCGCCCCCGCTCCTTGACCAGCAGCAGTGCCGTCTCCCAGGGGATCGAGCCCGCGGCCGCCAGCGCGGCGATCTCCCCCAGGCTGTGCCCGGCGGTGACCCGCACGTTCGCGAAGCCATAGCTCTCGCGCCACACCTCGTAGGCCGCCCAGCAAACGGTCATCACGCACGGCTGGATGATCTCGGTGCGGTTCAGCTCCTCGATCGGCCCCTCGAAGCACAGCCGTCGGACGGGCATGTCGAGCACCTCCTCGGCCCGCTCGAAGGCCCGGCGCGCCGCCGGGTACCGGTCGTAGAGGCTCTTGCCCATGCCCGGCTTCTGAACGCCCTGCCCCGGGAAGAGCAGCGCGATCGGACCCGTCAGCTTGATCACAGGGTGCTCCAGGTCATTTCTCTACACCCACTTCAGCAGGCAGGCGCCCCAGGTCAGCCCTGACCCGAAGCCTGCCAGCAAGACGTTGTCGCCGCTCTTGACGCGACCGTCGCGAATCGCCTCTTCCAGCGCGAGCGGGATCGAAGCGCTCGACGTGTTGCCGTACTTGTCGATGTTGATGGCGACGCGCTCGATGGGCAGACCCATTCGCCGCGCCGCAGCGTCGATGATCCGGAAGTTCGCCTGGTGCGGGACCCACAGGTCGATCTCGTCCATCGAGACGCCCGCGGTCGCCGCGACCTCATGCGCCTGGCGGATGAAGATGTCGACCGCGAACTTGAAGACGTCGGGCCCTTCCATGTCGATGATGGGGTTGGGGTCCTTCGCCGTGTACGCGCCGAGCTCCTTGTTGCCGCATGTGACCTGCTGGTAGCCGCGGCCGTCGCTGCCGAGACACCACGAGAGGAATCCCGCCCCCGCCGGCGCCGGTTTTAGCACCGCGGCGCCCGCGCCGTCGCCGAAGATGACCGCGGTTCCGCGGTTCGAGTAGTCGAGCATCCGAGACAGCACCTCGGCGCCGATCACGAGGACGTTGTCAGCTCGCTCGGTGGCGATGAACGAGTCGGCGGTCGACAGGCCGTAGATGAAGCTGGTGCACGCGGCGAGCAGGTCCCACGCGACCGCGCCGGGCGCATCCAGCTCGTCCTGGATGCGGCAGGCGATGGATGGAAACGGACCATCAGGCGACGAGGTGCCGACCAGGATCATGTCGAGGTCACGGGCGGTGATGCCCGCCGCGTCCAGCGCCGAGCGCGCCGCCCTGGTGGCCAGCTCGAGCGTGGTGGTGCCGGGCTCGGCGAAGTGTCTGGAACGGATGCCCGTGCGCTCGGTGATCCATTTGTCGGATGTGTCCATGAGCTTTTCGAGGTCGAAGTTCGTGACGACCTTCTCCGGGGCGTAGACGCCCATGCCGGCGATGGCGCTCGGCCGGCCCTTGGTCTTGAAGGACCGGAGGGCGACTGCGTCCGAACGGGTTCGGTAAGCGGTCGTGATCGCCATCTCGGTCAGGCCTCCAGCCGCTCGGCGGATTTCTCCTCGAGGAACTTCCAGAGGTCGCCGATGACCTTCATCTTCTCGAGCTCGGCCTCCGGCAGCTCGACGTCGTACTTGTCCTCGACCGCGGCGATCAGCTCGACCAGGTCGAGCGAGTCGGCCGCGAGGTCGCGGGCGAAGCTCTTGTCCATCTGCACCTGGTCCTCGTCGACGCCGAGGATCTCCGCCGCCAGCTTCTGCAGCTCTTTGAATTCGAGTTGGGTTGCCATCGTTACTTCTCTCCTAGTTGGAATTACCCCACGAAATCAGAGGCTGCGCCGTGATTTCGCGGGGACCCCTAATCACTGGGGGCCTTTGATGACGAGGGTCGCGTTGTGGCCGCCAAACCCGAAGGAGTTCGACATCGCCACCTTGATGTCTGCCTTGCGCGCCTTGTTGGGCACGTAGTCGAGGTCGCATTCGGGGTCGGGGTCGTCGAGGTTGATGGTCGGCGGCAGCAGGCCGCGGTTGAGCGCCAGGATGCAGGCCGCCGCCTCGATCGCGCCGGCCGCGCCCAGCAGGTGGCCGTGCACCGACTTCGTCGAGCTGACGGCCAGCTTGTAGGCGTGGTCGCCGAACACCTCTTTGATCGCCCTGGTCTCAGCGACGTCGCCCAGCTTGGTCGAGGTTCCGTGGGCGTTGACGTAGCCGATCTCGTCTGCAGCGACTCCGCTCTTCTCGATCGCGCGCCGCATGGCGCGGATGGCGCCCTTGCCCTCCGGCTGCGGGGCGGTGAAGTGGTACATGTCAGCGCTCGCGCCGTAGCCGGCGATCTCGGCGAGGATCTTGGCGCCACGCTTCTTCGCGTGCTCCATTTCCTCGAGCACGAGCATCACCGAGCCCTCGCTCATCACGAAGCCGTCCCGGCCGAGATCGAAGGGACGACATGCTTTGTCCGGCTCGTCATTGCGCTCGCTGGTCGCCTTGATCTGGCAGAACGCGCCCATGGTCAACGGCGTGATGGTCGCCTCGGAGCCGCCCGCGAGCATCGCGACCGCGTCGCCGCGCTTGATGATCTCGGCCGCTTCGCCGACTCCGTGCGAGCCGGAGGCGCAGGCGCTGACGATCGCGTAGTTCGGACCGCCCGCCTTCACGTGGATGGCGACGATGCCCGCCGCCATGTCCGCGATCATCATCGGCACCGTGAAGGGGCTGATGCGCTTGGGGCCCCGCTCCATAAGCTGGGTGTGGCTCTTCTCGATCTCTTCCATGCCGCCGATGCCCGAGCTGACGATGACGCCGACGTCATCCGGATCCATCTCCGCGGGGTCGAGCCCAGCCTCGGCGAGGGCCTGCTTGGAGGCGGCGAGCGCGAACTGGCAGTAGCGCCCGATGTGGCGCGCGGTCTTGCGGTCCATCCAGTCCTCGGGGTTGAAGCCCTTGACCTCGCCCGCGATCTTCGTGTCGAAGCCGTTGGTGTCGAAGTGGCTGATCAGGCCGATGCCGGATACCCCTTCGACCAGGTTCGACCAGACTGTTTCGACGTCGTTTCCGATCGGTGTGACAAAGCCCATGCCGGTGACGGCGACTCGGCGGTGGCCGTTTGCTCTCGATTCCATCGCCTTCAGGCTACGGACTTATAGGCCTATCCGCATCTGTAGGAGGTGAGAAAAGAGGCCCTCAATTTTGGACATCGTGTCCAAAGTCTGGTGCGGTTTTGTTCACAGGACGCGGCGCAGGTCAAGGGCCAGCTGCAGCCGCAGCCGGGTGGCCGGCACGTCAAGGTTCACGCCGAGCAGCTCCTTCACGCGCTCGAGCCGGTACAGGACGGTGTGACGGTGGAGGTTCAGGGCCGTCGCCGCGTCCTTGACCGCGCCCGTCGACAGGTAGGCCTCGAGGGTCTCGGTCAGCTGGGCCCGGTTGCGCGTCTCTGGATCGAGCAGGGGGCCGAGGCTGTCGCGCACGAACCGGTCCGCGAGGAGCGCGTTCTGGGCCAGGACCAGGTATGGGATGACCTCGTCGTGGCTGTGCACGATCGCCTCCGGCCGCAGCTTGCGCCCGGCCTCGATGGCCTGCTGGGCCTCGAGGTAAGACCTGGACACGCCGCGCAGGCCTGCATGGAACCCGCCGATGCCGGCACGCACCCGGGCCTTCGCTGAGCCTGATCGTGCCATCGCCTCTGAGTTGAGGCTCATGACAAATTCCCGAGCGCCTTCCGCGGCGCCCGCCGACTCGGCGGGCCAGAGGATGACCAGCGTGGTCGGGTCGGTGGTGTGAGAGATCGCCCCACGCGGCAGCTCCAGCGACGCGACCACCTCGGCCAGGGAGTCGCCGCCGCGGGCGCCTTCGCGATGGCCGACGATCAGGGTGCAAACCACGGCCACGTAGCCGGCCGTGGCGATCGGCATGTTGAGCGTCAGCGCCTGCTTCTGGAGCTCGAGCTCGGAGTCGAAGTTGTCCGTGATCAGCGCGTGAAAGAGTCGCGCCCGTGCGCGAGTGCCCCTCTGCATGTGCTGCTCGCGGGCGTGAAGGTATGTCTTGGTCACCTCGGCCGCCACCTGGTCGAGCGCTGCGAAGACGTAGTTGGCCGTCACCATCAGCGCTTCTGGCGTCACCTCGGGGTGCCCGCGCCAGGCACGCAGGATGGCGTCCCAGGCGACCCTGGCCGCAATGCGATAGGCGGCCAGGATCGGCTCGATCGACTGGCTGCTCCGGGCCTGGAGGATGCCCAGCTGCGCGACGCGCCGCAGCTCCTCGGGCGCGGCCGGCCGGGCTTCGCGGGCGGTCGAGAGGAAGAGGTCCAGGCCCGCCTCGCACGCTTTGGCGATGGCCTCGCGCTGGGGCGGCAGGCCGGTGGAGGCGTCCCAGCGGACGACGCTGACGACCGCCCTCGCCATGTGCCGGGCCAGGCCCGCGCGCCGGTGCTCGAGCTCGGCCACCAGCGAGTCCGGAAGCCGGGGCCCGGTGGGCCGTGCCGAAGTGGCTCGCGAGGTGGGCTTCTTGGACGCGGGGGCCAGCCTGGCCATGGCGCCGACTATACCGGCCAGGCCAGAGTTAGGACATCAGGTCGAATGGCGCTTGACGAAGTCGAGCATTCGCCGCCAGGCGTCGTCGCCCGCGTCCTTCCACTGCTCATAGGTCCGGTCGAAGAAGCTGTGCGGCGCCCCTTCGTAGGTGTGCTGCTCGTGGGGCACCCCTGCCTCGGTGAGCCGCTTCTCGAACTCCTTCGACTGCTCGGGTGTCGTCGCGCCGTCCGCGCCGGCGACCATGATCAAAAGCGGCGCCTTCATCTGCTTGAGGAACGGTTCGCTGCGCATCGGGCGGCCGTAGAAGCCGATGCTGCCGCTGATCCCCGGCTGCTGTGCCGACTGGTTCCACGAGTTAGAGCCACCGAAGCAGAAGCCGACGGTGAAGACCGACTTCACCGCTCCGCCATCCTTCGACCTCAGGTAGGCGATCGCGGCCGCGGTGTCCGCAGCGATGCCCTCGGCAGTCGTGGTCTGCACGTGGGGCATGAACTCGAAGCTGTCGCTCCGGTCGCCGATGCCGGCCGTGCGCCCGAAGTAGTCGATGGCCACCGAGTCGATGCCCGCCTCGGCGAAGCGCTGCGCCAGCTCGATGTAGAACCGATGCAGGCCGCGCACGTCGGGCAGGACCACCATGCCCGCGCCGGTCGGCTTCTCGGCGCGCGCGAAATACGCGGCGAACTTGTTGCCGCCCGCGGCGGTGAGCGTGATCTCGCCGTGGTCGGCGGCGGCGCCGCTGATCGGCGGCAGGGGCGGTCGGGCTTCGTCGGTGTAGCACATGGCTCTGATTCTCCAATAGAGTGGGAAACCAGCGTGAAGATCGAGAGCCCGTCGTTCACCCAGGCCGACCTCGAGCATTTCCTCGACGAGCAGCTGGACCGCGAGCGCATCCACCTCGCCCAGCGCCTTGAAAACGCGTCAGCGCGGCTGGCCGCGATCGCGCCTCGGATCCAGGCGGGCGGCGGCGACGGTGACTGGACGAACCACCAGGTCCTGGCCCACATCGCCGTGCTGTCGAAGTTCTACGGCGTGATGGTGCACCGGATCTCGACCGGCCAGCTCAAGGAGATCGACATGCTGGCCAACACCAACCTGCGCGACGTCGCCGGCGAGCAGATGGCCGCCATCGAGCCCACGGAGCTCATGAGCATGATCGCCGCCGACCACGCCAGGACCGCGAAGCTGCTGCGAACCACGAATGCCGCCGCGCTGCGGCGGGGCGCCACGCTTCCCTCGGGCGAGACGGTGACGGCGGAGTTCCTGGCGCGCTATCCGCTCGTCAATCACCTCGAGGAGCACGTCGACCAGCTCGAGCGAGCGCTCGGCTAGTCGGGCCCGGCAGCCTCCGCGAAGCCGAGCGCGCGCAGCTCCTTCCGAATCGAGGCCGCGGCCTTGTCCATCATCTCCGGATCCGGGTTCGTGTCCTGGTTGCCGAAGTCGAGGTCCTGCATCCCGCGGATCGGGATCACGTGGATGTGCAGGTGCGGCACCTCGAGGCCCGCGATCACCATGCCGACCCGGTTGGGCCTGAACGCCGCCATCTGAGACTTGCCGATCACCTGCGCGGTTCGCATCAGGTGGGCCACCAGGTCCGGATCGGCGTCGAGCCAGTGGTCGACCTCGACCCGCGGGACCACCAGCGCATGGCCTGGGCGCAGCGGCCGGCTGGAGAGAAAAGCAACGCAGTGCTCGTCCTGCCATACGAAGCGGGCGGGTAGCTCGCCCCTGATGATCCGGGTAAAGATGCTCGCCACAGGACAAGCCTAAAGTCCGTACCCTCTCGACCGTGAGCACGCCGATGGTCGAGCTCCACAGGGTGTCCAAGCGCTTCGGCGCGGTCCAGGCTCTCGACGAGGTCAGCCTCACGATCGACTCCGGCGACGTCGTCGCGATGCTCGGCCCGAACGGCGCCGGGAAGACGACGGCGATCAGCGTCATGCTCGGCACCCGGCGCCCGACGTCGGGGGCAGCCCGACTCTTCGGCCTCGACCCGCGCGACGTGCGCGCGCGGTCGCGCATCGGGGTGATGCTCCAGGAGTCGGGGGTGCCCGGGATGCTGCGCGTGAAGGAGATCGTCAGCCTCTTCGCGTCCTACTACCCCCAGCCCCTGAAGACTGCTGAGGCGATCGAGATCGCCGGCCTTTCCGAAAAGTCCTCGAGCCTGATCAAGGACCTCTCCGGCGGCCAGCGCCAGCGCCTCTACCTGGCGCTCGCGGTCTGCGGAGATCCCGACGTCCTGTTCCTCGATGAGCCGACGGTGGGGATGGACGTGGAAGGTCGCCGGCGCTTCCTCCAGGAGGTCGGCGAGTTCGCGGCGAGGGAGCGGACGGTCGTCCTCACGACCCACTATCTGGAAGAAGCCGATCAGCTTGCGAAGCGGGTGATCGTCGTCGACCGAGGCCACGTCATCGCCGACGCAACGCCGGCGAGCATCAAGGCGCGCGTCGCCGGCAAGCGGATCGCCTTCACGTCGACGACCCCGCTCACCGCCGCCGACCTCGAGGGGCTGCCGCTGCTCTCGAGCCAGGTGGCCGACGGGCATGTACGCCTGCTGACCAACCAACCGGAGGCGGTGCTCCGCGAGCTGTTTCGGCGCGGGGTCGACATGCAATCCCTGGAGGTGGCCGGCGCCGACCTCGAGGAAGCGTTCCTCGCGATGACTCGGCACGGGAACGAGCGATGAGGGAGGTCGCCGCGCCGATGAGGACGGCGCCCATCGCGCCCATGGTCGCGAAGCAGGCGTGGGCGGAGTACATCAAGCTCTTCCGCGTCCCGGCCTTCAGCACGACCAGCATCGTGCTGCCGACGATGTTCTTCGCCTTCATCGGCCTCGGACAATCCCGGCAGCCGCTCTTTCACGGGGCCCACGTCACGTTCGGCGAGTACTTCCTCGCGTCGATGGCCCTGTACGGCGTGGCCAACGTCATGGTGCTCGGCTTCGGCATCTCGCTGGCCAACGAGCGCGGCCAGAAGCAGGACCTGCTGATGCAGTCGACCCCGCTGCCCGCCGCGGTCTTCTTCGTGGCCAAGTCCCTGTCGGCGCTGGCGATCGCGCTGATCGCATTGCTGGTTCTCTGCGTCTTCGCGGCGGTGGTCGGAGGTGTCGAGCTGACCGCCAACCAGTGGTGGACCCTAGCCTACCGAGCCATGCTGTGCTCGATCCCTTTCATCGGCCTGGGCTTCGCGTTGGGCTACCTCGCCGGGCCCAACTCGGCGCCGGCCGTGACCAACCTGATCTACCTGCCGACCGCCTTCGCCTCCGGCCTGTTCTTTCCGCTCAACTTCCTGCCCCAGTTCCTGCAGAACATCGCACCCTACCTGCCGCTGTATCGGGGCGCGCAGCTTGTCTGGGACGCGGTCGGAGCCCCGATCTCAGGCGGCAGCCTGACCAACGACTGGCTCGACATGGGCGCCTACACCGTGGCGTTCTTCCTGCTCGCGCTGTGGGCTTACCGGCGCGATCAGGGCCGCAAGTTCAACTAGGCGAAGAGCCCTCCCGGCAGATACGCCCCGAACGAATCGCGGTAGCGCTCAGAGAACTCGTCGCGCGTGTATGAGTGCTCGGCGGTCCCGACCTGCTCGATCGCATACGTCGCCGCGAGCGACGCCACCCGGCCGGCGTCGGCGACGTCGAGGCCTCGCAGCAGGCCGGCGACCAGGCCCGCGCGATATGCGTCACCCGCTCCGGTGGGGTCGACCACCGGGCCGGACGGTGCTGGTGGGATCTCGGCCACGCCGTCCCGGCCGGCGATGCGCGACCCCTCCCTGCCCAGCGTCGTGACAACCATCTCAGCGTGCCGCAGCAGGTCGCCGTCGTCGCAACCCATCCTTTCCTTGACCAGCTCGATCTCGTAGTCGTTGCCGATCAGGATCCAGGCCCCCTCGGCGGCCGCGGTCAGGTCGCGCGCCTCGAGCCGGGGCAGCTGGTGCGCGGGATCGAACACGAAAGGGACGCTCCGCTCGCGGCACTCGCGCGTCAGCCGCATCATCGCGTTCGGGTCGTTGGGGCCGATCACCACCGCCTTGAAATGCTCAGGCGCGTCGTCGAGGCCCAGCGACGCCGCCTGGAGCATCGCGCCTCCGTAGTAGCCGGTGATCTGGTTGTCGTCGAGGTCCGTCGTGGTGAAGCCGGTGGCGGTGATCTCTCCTGGGATCAGGCGCAGCCCGCTGCAGTCCACCCCGCGAGCCTCCAGCCAGTCGCGGTACTCGGCCGCGTCAGGGCCGGCCGTCGCCAGCACCGCCGCGGGATACCCCAGCAACGAGAGGTTGTATGCATAGTTGCCCGCCACACCGCCCCGGCGCTTGTGCAGGTTGTCGACGAGAAAGCTCAGGTTGAGGATGTGGGTTTTGTCCGGGAGGATGTGGTCCCTGAACCGGCCGTTGAAGTTGAGGATGTAGTCGTAGGCGATAGAACCCGTGCAGACGACCATTCCGATCGAACGGTAGCAACAAACAAATGAAGGGCGCCCGTCGAGGGGCGCCCTTCGGTCGTCGTGTTGCTCAGGCAGCGCGCCGGCGGGCGCGGGCGCGACGGGTCGGACGCTTGCCGTTGGCGGCGGCCGCCGGCGCGTGGGGGGCCAGCTCACTCGCGCTCTCCAGCCGGGTCGCCACCCTGGCGACCGTCTTGAACGAGTGGTTGAAGAATCGAAGCGTCCGCTTGGCGACGTCGCCCACGACGTCTGGGCGGCGGGCCTGGACCTTGACCAGGCGCAGGCCCTTGATCGCGACCTTCTCAGGCATCAGCTCGCCGGCCACGCGCTCGGCGGTCTTGCTGATGGTCTTGAACGCGTCCTTCGCGGGTGCGGTGGCCGCGTCGATCTGCGAGTTGATCCGGCGGTTGACCTTGCGGGCTGCCGGCGTGCCCTTCCGCTCCAGGCCTTTGACCTGCTTGCGGACTGCGCCGATCGGGTCGGCGGCAACCTCCGCGGCGGTCTCGGCCGCGCCGAACGCGACCTCTTCCACGGTGTCGGTGATGTCCCGTACGTCTGTGCTCATGTCGTTTGTCCCCCTTGGTGACTCAGGCTGTTCGCCTTTTGATTCTTGACGCAGCGCATCATAACGCACTGCGTCAAGCCGTGTCAACCTGGGTTTCGTAGCCTGTCGATCAGCTGTTGGGCGGGTGGCCCGAAGACGTCGTAGTGCGCGACCCGCCGCCTCTTCTCGGGCTGTATCCACTCCGGCCGCAAGCCGTGCAGCCGCCCCCATGCCTCCAGCCGCGGCCGGAGGCCGATCACGTGCAGGAAGGGCTTCTCGCGACGCATGCCCCGGATGCTCGAGCCGTGGTAGTAATCGAAGTTGCGGTGCACCGCAATGCCGCCGGCCTCGGCGAAGTCGATCGCCTCCTTGATCTCCCGCCGTTCGAAGTAGCGCTCCTCCAGCGGAGGCTCTGTCACTGGCGGCGGTCTTTGCAAATGGGGCGGTAGGCGCACAGGTGACACGGCCGATTCGCGTGCTGCGGGCCCAGCGCGAAGTCGCCTGCCGTGATCCTGGCCACGGCCTCCGACACGCGTGCCTCCACCTCGTCGTCGTCGGAATTCACATCGATCTCGGCGCCGCGGCGCAGGTCGAAGAGCACAAGGCGCGGCGACGGCCCGCCCGGCAGCAGGCCGCGCGACGCGGCGAGGCCGTACAGGCGAAGCTGCAGCCGGTACGCCTCGAGCAGGGCCCGGTCGAGCGACGCGTTGGTCTTGTAGTCGATGAGCACGGTCTGGCCGCCGACCTCGGCGATGCGATCGACGAGGCCACGAATTCGCGCCCCCGCCAGGGTGAGGTTGAACTCGACCTCGACCCCGAGCGTGGCCGCCCTTGACAGCGGCTGGTCGAGGTACGCGGCCAGCATCGCGCGGCCCGATTCGGGTCCGCCGTACATCGACAGCAGGTCGCCGCCGGAGGTGTGCCACGCGGCCAGCGCGGCGTGGACGGCGGACCCGAGCTCGGCCGAGCCGGCGGCTCGCGCCGCCCGGTTCTGCAGGTCGTCCGGCGGCGCCGGCACGCCCCAGACCTTGCTGAAGCGGAAGCGCACCGGACAGACCTCGAAGTCGTGCAGGTGCGAGAAGCTGAGCTCGACCTTCGGCCGCGTGGGCGGAGCGGCGGCGTCAGTTCTGGGGCGGATCTCCGCATACCGTTCGAACACCTCGGCGACCACGGCGGGATCGCCGGCCACGCCGCCGTTCGCGGCCTCCAGCGCGGGCAGCTCGAGCTGCTCCGCCTCCACCACGCTCGCCTCCTCAGGATGCGCCAGCGCCCAGCTCAGGATTTCGGCGAAGTGGTCGTGGTCGCCGATCTCCACCTCGGCCGACGTCTGCTCCTCGCGGGTGGCCGTGACGTAGAGCGCGTCCCTCGCTCGCGTGATGCCCACGTACACCACGCGCCGCCGCTCGCCGATCGCCAGCGCGACCGCCGGCGCGCCCGGGGACGTGGCCTGGTAGCGAGGATGCTTCTCGCCGCGCCAGCTCTTCATCACGAAGCCGAGCCGATCCGGATCGAAGAAAAGCCGCTCGGTGTCCCGGGGTCGCGGCGGCCTGAGGTTGACCAGGAAGACGACGGGGAACTCGAGCCCCTTCGCCGAGTGGATGGTGAGCAGGGACACGGCGTCGGTCGCGGCCACTTGCTCGAGGGCCTCGCCCACAGGCAGGTCGGCGTCGATGACCTGGTCGAGGTGGCGGACGAAATCGCCGATGCCGGCCAGGGCCAGGTCTCTCTCGAAGAAAGCCGCCAGCTGGAAGACCTTGCGGAGGTTCAACAGGGCGCGCGGCGAGCCGTCGCGCTGCGCCCGCAGCTCCGCCCAGCGCAGGTAGCCGGACTCCTCTAGGAGGCGGTTGAGGACGTCCGCAACCGTCATCGCGTCGCGCATCCGCCCCAGGCGGTCGGTGATCTCGATCAGCTTCGCGGCCTGCGCCGCGGCGCGCGGCTCCAGCTCGGGAAAGCCCTCGCTGCGCGATTCCTCGAAGCAGTCACGGAGCCTCATGCCGCGACGATTCGCACGCCGCGCGGAGAGGCGGTACAGCGAGCGGTCGGTGACGCGCACGATCGGACCCTGCAGGACGCGGACGATGGCGCCGTCGTCCATGGGGTTCTCGGTGAGACGGAGCATTCCGAGCACGTCTTTGATCTCCTGCCGGTCGAAGAAGCCCGACCCGCCGCTGGTCAGATAGGGGATGCCCTGGCGACGGAGCTCGTCCTCGAACTCGCGCGGGAGCATGCGCACCGAGTGGGAGAGGATCGCGATGTCGGACAGGGGGCGGCCTGACCGGTGCAGGCGGCGAATCGTCTCCGCCACCGTGCGCGCCTCGGTCCGGGAGTCCGGAGCCATGACGACGGTCACCGGGCGCCCGCCCGAGCCGCGTGTCGCCGTGAGGTCCGGCTCTGCGGAGAAGTCCGTGTCGCGCCGGATGAAGTCGGTGGCGCAGTCCAGGATCTCCTGGTAGGAGCGGCGATTGTGCGTCAGGGGCAGCCTTTTGCCGCCGAAGCGCGACCTGATGTTCTCGATCTCTGCGTCGCGCCAGCCATAGATCGACTGCTTCGCGTCGCCGACCGCGGCGACGTTGCCGAAGCCATCGGCGCTCAGCTGCCTGATGAGGTCGAGCTGGATGCGGTTGGTGTCCTGGAACTCGTCCACGAGCAGATACCGGAAGCGTTCGCGGCAGCGGCGCCGAAACTCCGGCACGCGCTCGAGCGCGTCGGTGACCGCCAGGATCAGGTCGTCGAAGTCGCGCAGGCCCCCGGCGCCCAGCGCCTCATCGTAGGTGCGGTAGATCAACGAGAGCACCTCGATCGCCTCGAGCTCTGCCAGCGCGGCGCGCTCGCCGTCCGAGCCCGCCCAGCTCTGAGCGTGGAGCTCGAGCGAACGGTCGTGAAACTGGTCGGGGCGGATCCCGCGGCCTTTGAGCTTGAGCACGAACCGAAGGCCCGACCGCAGCAGGTCGTCGAGGTCCTCGACTCCCAGGGCCGTGAACGAGTCAGGGTCGAGCGGCGCGGTCGCTCCGCTGCCGAGGCTGGCGATGAGGCGCTGCTCGAAGAGCCGCTGGCCGGTTTCGTCGAGCACACGCAGCTCTCTCGGCGCGCCGATCAGGTATGCGAACTCGTCCAGCAATCGGGCGCACACGCCGTGGAACGTGCCGATCCAGACGCCGTCCATCTGCTGAGCGCCGATGTCGGGACGGCGGCGCCCAAGCTCGGTCGTGATCCGCTGCCGCAGCTCCTCAGCCGCGCGGTCGTTGAAGGTGAGGGCGAGGATTCGGTCCGGCGCCACGCCTTGCTCGACCAGCCAGCAGAAACGCTCGGTGGCGGTGAACGTCTTGCCGGTGCCCGGACCGGCGGCGATCAGGAACGCTCCGTCCGGTCCCGCATGCGCGGCGGCGGCCTGCTCTTCGCTGGGCGGCGCCAGAACCATGCTCATTCGGGCGGCTGCCCTCCATAAGGGCAAATCGACGAATGCGGGCAGTTGGAGAAGCGCGATACGCACGTGCCCGCCAGGTCACGCGGCGCGGGCTCGAAATGGCCGCCCTTGATCCCATCGATCGCGCCCATCACGACCGCGCGGCTGCGCTCGAGGTCCTCGTCGGTGAGCGGGCGCTCGCGGTACTCCTTGAGGCCCGCCGGCTGGCCGACGCTGAAGATCACCTCGCGGATCGAGCCCCACACCCATTCCTTGGGGTACCAGAGGGAGAGGAAGCGCGGCTTCAGGCCGAGCGGCCGGCCCTCGTCGTCGAAGCCGAAGCGGCACGCGAGGTAGTACAGGGCGAGCTGGACGTCGTAGAGCTCGGGTCCGAAGTACGCCTCGTAGGCCCACTTCATGGGCTTGCCGCTGCCGGTCTTGTAGTCGACCACTTCGACCTCGCCGTCGCCGACGTCGTTGATGCGGTCGATCTTGCCGACGATCTCGACGCCGTCCAGCTCGAGGTGAAACCTGCGTTCGAGCGAGATGGTCCCGAGCCGCCGCACACGCTGCAGCCCGGTGGCGAAGCGGATGTAGTTGCCGAGCACGTTGCGGACCTGGTGCTCCTCGCGCCTGCGGTCGAGCACGCCGTCCATCCGCGAGAGGTAGCCCTCGAGGTGACGCTGGAGCGCCTCCTCGAGCCAAACGCGCTGGTCCTCCGCGTGGAGCGGCCGCCACTCCGGCTCATGCGCATGGAAATCTTCCAGGACCTCGTGCAGGAACCCGCCCCGCTCCATCAGCACCGAGCGCGGCTCAGAAACCAGCCCGGGATGGTGGTTGTACCAGTAGAGCCGCGGGCACTTCAGGTAGTCGTTGAGCGTGGTCGGGCTGAAGTGGTCGATCTCGACGTCGACCGGGTTTCGCTCGCCGCCGTAAGGCTCGAACGGCTCTCCCGCCTGGGGGTCCGACAGGAAGTCGACGTCGAGGCCGAGCGACCGCGCCAGCGCAAGGTCATTCGCCGCCATTCGAGGCCGCTGCGAGGCGATCAGCACCTCGGCCTCTCGCAAGAGCAGGATGTCGCGCGGCTCGATGCGAGCCGACGCACGGGTCAGCTCCCGCGACTCGGCCTCCGCCGCCGCGAGCTCGAGGAACATGGAAGGCCCGGCCTGCCGCAGGTACGAGTCGGCGTAGGTGATGTAGACGCGGCGCCGCGCGCGGGTCATCGCCACGTAGGCGAGGCGAGCCTCCTCAGCCGTGTGGCCATCAGGGTCTGCCGGCCACGAGGGCATGAACCCGACCTTGAAGGCCTCCAGCCACGCGCGCTCCTCAGCGTCGAGCAGCGGGTGCGGCCGGGCCGCCACTGGGAAGAGGCCGTGCGCAAACCCGGAGCAGAACACGATCTCGAACTGAAGGCCCTTGGCCTGGTGAACGGTCATGATCTGGACCGCGTCGCGCCGTGCCTCAGCCGCCTCGGTGTCGTCGGCCGCTCCGGCGAGCAGGACGTCCAGCGAGACCGCCATGTCCGCGAGCAAGGGCCGGCGTCCGTGCAGGCGCTCGAACACGTCCTCGATGCCCCCCAGGCCATCGATCGCCGCCCGGAGGTCGGCCATCGCCTCGGTCCGCTCGGGCTCGCCGAGCTGAAGCTCGAGCAGGCGGCCGAGCGCCTCGTCCTCCATGAGCGCGGAGTAGGCCAGCGCGGCGAGCGAGAGGCGCCCCGCGCGCTCGAGCAGCCGGTGGCGCGCAGTCATCGCCCCGTGCAGGTCGTCCAGCTCTTCCTCGGACAGGTACTCGAAGTAATCCGGGAGGATCGGTTCTTCGGTGGGAGGATCACCCCCCCACGGGAGCGGCCAGCGCTGCGGATCGCGAGCGGCGAGCACGTACATGAGCCGGCTGACCACGCGCGTCAGCGGACGCCCGCGCTCATACGCGTGGGCGCGAAGGCGGCTCAAGGTTGCGGGCTTGACGCGCCCCAGCCCCGAGGCCAGCGAGGCCTGGAAGGCGTTGACGTCGTCCGGCCGGCGCAGGGATTCCAGATAGCCGAGCAGGAATCGGACCACCTCGTTGCGCGCGGTGGCGCCCGATCCGCGGACCTCGTACGGGACGCCCAGCGCCCGCAGCGCCTCCTCGAACGGCGGCCCGAGGACGGTGGTGCTGCGTAGGAGGATGGCGATGTCCCCCGGGCGCAGGCCAGGTGAGGTCGCGAGCAGCTGCTTCACCTCTCGCGCGCAGAAGAACGCCTCGTCGACCGCGTCGCTCTCGCGCGCCAGCACCATCGCCGGCAGGGCGTGCGTGCCGTCGCGGACGTCGCGAAGGGTGCGCGGCCGGCGGTCGCCCTGCGTCGCCTCGAGAAGCCTTTCCCCCGCGTCTAGAGCCTGGTGCGAGCAGCGGCGGCACTCCTCGAGCACGACGGTCTCTCCGCCGTAAGCGGTGGCGAAGTCGACGCTGAGCAGCCGCGGCACCGTGCCGCGGAACCCGTAGATCGACTGGTCGGGGTCTCCGACCACGACCAGCCGCGGGCGCAATTCGGGCGGCGCGAGCAGGCGGAGGAGGGCGAACTGCGCGGGATCCACGTCCTGGAACTCGTCGACGAGGATGAGGCGGAACTTCGACCGCATCCTCTCGAGGAGCCGCACGTCGGACGAGAGCAGCTCGATCGCGCCGGTGATCAGATCGCGGAAGTCCGCCATCCGTCCCGCTTCGAGCCGCTGCTGGTAAGCGCGATACACCGCGGCCAGCGCGCGCAGCCGCGGCCCGGCGCTCGCCTCGGCGGCCAGGAGCAGCGCCAGCGGGTGCACGAGGTTCTGCTTCATGAGCGCGACGAAGGTGAGGAGGTCGCGCGAGAACGCGTCCGAGCGGCTCACTCCGGCCAGCGACCCGAGCAGCGACGGGTCCATGTCGGCCAGCACCTGGCGCATCACCATCGACTCCTGGAAGCCGTCGAGGAGCAGGCGCTTCGGGTCCGGCAGGTGCTCGCGCCGGAGCCGGGCGCAGAAACTGTGGAACGTCGAGATCCAGGCCTCGCCGTAGTCGTCTCGCAATCGCGCGTCGATCCTGGTCGCCAGCTCGCCGGCCGCGCCCGTCGAGAAGGTCAGGACGAGGATCTGGCTCCGGTCGGCCACGCCGGCGCGCACCGCCTGCTCATAGAGGTCGACGAGCGCATGCGTCTTGCCGGTGCCCGGTCCGGCGAGCACGCGAATCGGGCCGTGAATGTCGCGAATGTCGAGTGGCAAGGACTCCCCTGGGGTTGAGACGGGCGCTCTGGATTATGCGTGGGCGTGCTTCCCGACGTCAGCCGCGCCTGTTAAGGCCTTGCCTCCGGCTGCTGCCAGCCTCTCTCCAGCCCAGGCCCACACGATGATCGCCGCCAGGAGCGCGATCTCCGCAATCGCCCACCGGTTCAGAAGCGGTCCCACCAACAAGACGGCGAACGGCGTGGCCACGACCCACATCGCGACCAGCACCCCGCGCCACGCCGGAGTCGGCAGCTCGTGCCAGACGATCCAGCCGGCAGCCACGAGGACGCACAGGTCGGAGCCGTGCAGATAGGGCGCATTGATCAGCGAAGCCAGAGCGCCGAGCACGATCGCCATGCCCGGGGACGAGCGAACCCGGAACGCCGTGACCAGGGCGGCCGCGACGATGACCACACGCACGGCCGTGGCGACGATGCCGGTCAGCCCGAAGGTGCCGTTCAGCGTCAGCGCGTTGGCGCCGCCGGGCAGGTGACTGAGATCGGCGAAGTAGGCGGAAACTCCCGCGGGCCCGAGGGTCGCGGCGCTCACCGCCACCACCCCGGCGGCGATGGCGAGCCATGCGATGAACGTTCTCAGACGTCCGGTCGCCAGGAGCGCCAACGGCACGTACATGGCCGTGTTCGGCTTGAGGAGCAGTAGCCCGAGCACGAGACCGGCCAGCACATCACGCTTCTCGCGCAGCAGTCGCCACGCAACGAGGATCCCGGCGGCCACGAGCGGCACGACCTGGCCCACGCCCACAGCGTGGAGAACCCACCAGGGCGCGAGGGCCGCGGCGACCGCCAGCGCCCGGGTCCATCCGCGGTAGGACGTCGAATACGCCAGCGCGAGCGCAAAACCGCCCAGGGTGACGAGGTACCAGGCCGCCAACGCCAGCCAGTAGGGCATCACCGCGAACGGGGCGGTGATCCACGCTACCGGCGGAGGGCTGAGGAACGGCTGGGTTCGCTGGGTCGGAACGAGGTTCAGCTGCGCAAGCTTGACCAGTCCCTGGTCGTACAGGTGAGCCCAGCCGTGCTGGACGCCCACCAACCCGGCCGCCGCGTACGTGTGGAAGTCGATGCCCGGCTCCAACGGCCGGTTGATCAGGTCCACCCCGACCGCGATCAGGGTCACGGCGGCCAGGATCGGCACCATCAGCCGGCGTGCATCAGTCACCTCTCGACCATATAGCAACGCCTGAACGGGATCGGCTCGACAGAGTCCCGATTGTCCGCCGCATATAGTCAAAACGACATGGCCGCCCCCGCCGTCACGCTCCGGGCCGGCCGGAAGCGGGGCGCCTGGCTCTGGGCGGGCGGGGTGGCGCTCGCCGTGTTCGTCGTTCACGTGCCGTCCTTCTTCCATCAGCTGATGGACGGCGACGAGGCCGTGTACGGCAGCATCGCGGCCTTGATGAACGGCGGCGCCCGCCTGTACGCGGAGGGCGGAGTAGACAACAAGCCGCCCGGGATCTTCTGGGTGTACGCGGCGACCTTCGACGTGTTCGGCCGCTACCAGATGACCGCCGTGCACCTGGTCGGACTGCTGGTAGTCGCCTCCACCTGCGTGCTGCTGTTCGTGATGGCGCGCGACCTCGCCGGCCCGCGCGCCGGCCTGCTCGCGGCCCTTCTGTACGGCATCCTCACAGGCGCGGGCAACCCACGCCTGCTCGCCGCCAACACCGAGCTCTTCATGACGCTGCCGCTGACCGCCGCCGTGCTGCTGATGATGCGGCGCCAGTGGTTCTGGTCGGCCGTGCTCATGGTCGTGGCGGGAGGGTTCAAGCAGGTGGCCGCGGTCGAGGTGCTGCTCCTGCCCGCGGGTCTGCTCCTGCTCGAGCCGCGCGAGAGCCGCACCCGCGCGGCTGTCTGGTTCGGCGGCGGCGCCGCCGCGGGCCTGATCGCGGGAGCCGCGCTCCTCGCCGTGACCGGCTCGATCGACGGTTTCTGGCGCTGGTCGATCCAGACGCTGGTCGGGTACGCGGCCGCCAACTGGACCCCCGGCGTGCTGTGGCAGCGGGGCCAGGACAGCCTCGTCCCGTTCGTCCTCGACATGATCGTGGTCTGGGTGGCGGCGGGCGCGGCGATCCTGCGCTGGCGGCGCCTGGGACCGGGCGAGCGGCTGGCCGTGGCCTGGTTCACGGTCTCGGGCGCCGGCGCTCTCGCGGGCGGCCACTGGTCCTGGCACTACTTCGTCCAGGTCATGGCGCCGCTCGCGCTGCTGGCGGCGCTCGCTCTGGACCGAGCCCTCGAGGGGCCGATGCGGCGATGGGTCGCCGCGGTCGCGATCGCGGGCATTGCCGCGCCGGCCATCTGGTGGACCGCGTTCAACTTCAGCGCCGACCCTCTCACCTACGACTGGAGCCCACCGATCGCCCAGCACCAGCTGGTCGCGGCCTACATCCGCGACCACACCGGTCCCGGTGATCGGGTGTTCGTGTGGGGCGACTGGGCCGCCCTCTACGTCGAATCCGACCGCCTGCAGGCGAGCCGCTTTCCAGGATTTCTGCGCGGGTTCGACCGGGCGTCAGACCTGCCGCCGAACAGCTGGGACACCGCGCCCGACGTCTGGCCGGAGCTGCAGGCCGACCTCGAGAAGAATCCCCCAGCCCTCATCGTGGACACGGCTGCGGCGGACTGGAGCGACTTCGCCCACTACCCCATGAGCGACTACCCGGTGCTCGCCCAATTCGTAGCCACCGGCTACCGCGAGGTGGCCACGGTGGACGGCGTGGTGATATACGCGCGCGTCTCTTAAGGGAGATGCGGCAGCGGGGGCAGCGTGGGGCTGGGAAGGGCGGGCGCCGTGACCGGCAGCGAGGGTAGCGCCGACGTGGGTGCCGAGGGCAGCGCTGACGTGGGTGCCGAGGGCAGCGCGAGCGGGCTTGGAGCTGTGACTGTGACGGGCGCCAAAGACTGCGTTCCGTGACTCGCGGCGGCAGGCGCCGTCGCGCGGGAGTGCGGTCCGGAGGCTGCATGCCCGCCCGGGAGCGCCGTGTGCACGGCCAGCGTCGTCCCGGCGGCCGCGGCCACCGCCAGCACCGCCGCGGTGCGGACCAGGTGGTCTCCGCCCACGCCGGGCAACCGCTGCATGGCCTGCAACACCCGGCGTGCGGCCAGCCACCCCATCAGCCCGAAAAAGACGCGTCGGCCGGTGCCCCAACCGCGACCTCGCTCGACGTGGTCGCTGACGCTGGCCAGCGCCTCACGCAGCCTGCGCTGGACCGCTCCGACGCTCATTCCGAGGTGCTGGGCAATCTCCCGGTTGGACAGCCCCCCGAAGTACGCGAGCTTCACCACCTGCTTGTGATCCGGCGGCAGCTGGTTGAGCGCATCGTTTACCGCCTGCCTGACCATCGCGCCGGAGAAGTCCTTCCACGGCTTCGGGCGGTCATCGTCGGTGGTCGCGCCCTCAGTCAGGATCTTCTTCAGCCCGCGATGCGCGCCACGCACGCGGCGGCGGTCCGCGGCAGCGCCCCGACTGCCGGTCATCAGCCACGCTCGCCACGAGTCGCCAGGCGCGTTCGGGTGCATGCGGGAGGCCCCTTCCATGGATAACCGCGAGGGTCGCTCTTCTACCCGCAGGTACCTTTGACCGAATGAGGCCGACGGCAGCCCCAGTACGGATGGTGTCGACCGACATCGCCCAGAGCTGGTCGTGGATGGCCCGCGACCTGCGGATCCGCCTGGTGCCGTTCGCGGTGGTGTGCCTGGCGGTCGAGCTCGTGTGGCGGCCGTCGTGGATGGGCTTCGGCCCCGGACGGCTCGGTGAGCAGCTCGCCTTCGGCCTGGTCAGCGCGCCGATCCTCTTCGTGGCGGCGACGTGGGTTCAGCTCCGGCTCGCCCGCCGGCGGGGCGCCTTGAGCGCTCCGTCCGGGCCCGCCGACGCCTGGCTCCAGGCCGGGTACTACGCGCTGAACGGACCTGTCGAGGAGGCGTTGTTCCGCGGCCTCGCGCAGGGCGGGCTGGGCGCGCTGCTGGCGCCACCCATCGGTTTTGTGGCTGGCACCGCGGTCTACGTCGTTTATCACCGGCTGGGGTGGTCCTGGCCGGACACGCTGGCGACCGCCTTGCTTGGCGTGCCGGTGGGCCTCGCCTTCTGGCTGCTCCCCGGGCCTCCATCGCTGATCGGCGTCTCCATCGCGCACATCGGCGCCACGTGCGGATTCCTGGGACCGGGGCCCTATCTGCTGAAGAAGCTCAACCTCCTCTAGACGTGTTGCCCCAGCTCGACTCTGCGCAGAGCCGCACCCTGGTGTGGGCGGGGCTCGCGGTCGTGCTGTCGTCGTTCGGCGGGTCGGTGCTGATCCTTGGCCTCCCCGCCGTCGCCGCCGACTTCAGAGCGAGCGTGCCCGCTGTGTCCAACCTCGGGTCCCTTCTCGCGCTGGGCGCGCTGGGGGCATTCCCGCTGGCCACCCTGGCCGATCATTTAGGCCGGCGACGGCTGATCGCAGTCGGCGTGGCCGGCTTTTCGATCGCCAACCTGGCCAGCGCATTCGCGCCGTCGATCACCGCGCTCGCCGTCTTCCGGCTGGTAGCCGTGTGCTTCGAGGCGCTCGTGGGCACCGTTGCGACCGCTCTCATCGTCGAGGAGGCGCCGCCCACCCACCGCGGCCTCGCCCTCAGCGTGCTCGCGATCCTGGGCGGCGGCGGCCTGCTCGTCGCGATCGTCGCCTACCCGATCATCGCCCCGCACTGGCGATGGCTCTTCCTGGCCGCGAGCGTAGGGATCATCGCCGCTCCGTTCATCTGGGTCCGCCTGCCCGAGGGCCGCGCCTGGGCGCGAGCACATGTCACCGGGTCGGCCGTGCGGTTGATCCTCAGCCGGCCCTGGCGCTTCAGGGTCGGCGTACTGGCCGGCACGACGGTACTCACCGCCCTCGTGCTGGAGCCGGCCGGTCTCCTCTACACGCTCTTCGCCAGCTCGACGCTTCGACTCTCGCCCACTGCGATCAGCGTCGTCATCTTCTTCGCGGGCGTCGCCGCGCTCATCTCCTATCTCGGCGGCGGATACCTCAGCGACCGCTACGGCCGGCGGGTCCCCGGCGCCGCGCTGACGGCGGCGTACACGGCGTTCGCGGGCCTTGGTTTCGTAACCGGCGCCGTCGGGTTCGTCGCCTCCAACCTGCTCTGGAGCGCGCTCGCGAGCGCGGCGACCCCGGTGATGGGGGCCTGGTCGGGCGAGCTGTACCCGACACGGGCGAGGGCGACCGCCGAGGCAGTCGGCGCGGTCGCGGGGGCGATCGGCGGCATCGCCGGCCTGCAGCTGGTCGGCTACCTCACGCCGCGCCTTGGACTCGGGCAGGGCATCGCCCTGCTGAGCGTGGCCGCGCTGGGCGGCGCCGCCCTGCTGCTCCTGCTGCCGGAAACACGGGGCCGGCCGCTGCCTGACTAGCGCTCGTTTGACGGATGTTCTGCCCGGTGCTACGGTTCCCGCGGTATATCGGCCGCATATCGGCCGGTGCCGGATTGGGGAGGACAGCCTGGGGGATGGCGTCCGAGGCGAGCGTGGCGGAGAAGGCACCGCGCCTGGCGGTCGTGCCTCAAGCCCGCGCCCCGCGCTCGCAGAGTGAGGACGCCTACTTCAAAATCCGCGACCGGATCCTCTCCCTCGACCTCGCGCCTGGCTCCGTCGTCAACGAGGCTCGCCTGCGCGAAGAGCTGGCCATCGGCCGGACCCCGATCCGCGAGGCGCTGCAGCGCCTGGCCCACGAAAAGCTCGTACGCAGCGTGCCTCACCGCGGCACCTTCGTCACCGACGTCAACATCACCGACCTGGCGCGGATCACCGAGGTGCGGGTCGTGCTCGAGAGCCACGCCGCGCGCCTGGCGGCCGAGCGCTGCGCGGCTGCCGATCGGGCGGCTGTCGAGGAGCTGCTCGCGGCCTTGAAGTCGGGCACCGCGGCCGACCAGCGGCAGCTGATGAAGCTCGACCAGCAGATCCATCGCCAGATCTATCGCTCCGCGCGCAACACCTTCCTCGAGAGCACGCTCGAGAGGTACTTCAACCTCAGCCTGCGGCTGTGGTTCCTTGTGCTCGACCACGAGGTGAGGCTGCGCGACGCGGTCGAGGAGCACGTCGCGTTGCTCGAGGCCGTCCTCGCGCACGACGGCGACCGAGCCGAGGTCATCATGCGGCGCCATGTCATGGGTTTCGAGCGCGAAATCCGAAAAGCATTGGTGGAGACGTAAGCATGCCCAAGATCTTTTTTGCGACCGACCTCCACGGGTCTGAAACCTGCTGGCGAAAATTCCTCAACGCCGCGCGCTTCTACGACTGCGACGTGCTGATCTGCGGCGGCGACATGACAGGCAAGGCGATCATCCCGCTCGTCGAGGAGGACGGCCACTTCACCTACACCCTTTCTGCCGATCAGCAGCAAGTGTCCGCCGCGGGGGTCGGCGAGGTCGAGGCTCACATCCGGCGCAAGGGCTATTACCCGCTGCGCGTCACGCCGGAGCGGCTGGCCGAGCTCGATGAGAGCTCGCAGGTCCGCGCCGACACTTTCCGGCAGGTGATGCTGGATGGGGTTCAGCGCTGGATGGACCTTGCCGACGAGAAGCTCGCCGGCACCGGCGTGCGGATCTTCGTCTGCCCGGGCAACGACGATGAGTTCGAGGTCGACGACGTCATCCGCAGGGCCAAGAGCGTCGAGCTCGGGGAGGGCCGGCTTGTCGACATCGACGGCTTCACGATGATCTCCAGCGGCTGGTCCAACCCCACGCCGTGGAACACGCACCGCGAGGAGTCGGAGGAGAAGCTGGCCGAGCGCATCGACGCGATGGCGAGCCAGGTGAAGGACCCGAGAACCGCCGTCTTCAACCTGCACTGCCCGCCCTACCGCTCGGGGCTCGATGAGGCGCCGGCGATCGACGCCGACCTCAAGCTCATGCACGGCGGGCGGGCGCTCCGGCCGGTCGGGTCCAAGGCGGTGCGGGACGCGATCGACCGCTATCAGCCGCTGCTCTCGCTGCACGGCCACATCCACGAGAGCAAAGGCGCGGTGACCCTCGGCAAGACGCTGTGCATCAACCCCGGCAGCGCCTACGAAGAAGGGATGCTCATGGCCGCGATCATCGGCCTCGACACGAAGAAGGGGATCAAGAGCTATCAACTCGTCAACGGTTAGTTCGGTTTAGGGAGGAGATACATGGCTGAGACGACGATGGGGTCCGCAGGGCCGGCGCGGCCTTCGCTGTTCCTGCGTAATGCGACAGGCCTGGTCAAAGCCTGGTCGACGTTCGATGCGTTCGTGTACTCATTCTGGTCGGTGAACCTGATCACCCTCGGTCTCTACGGAATGTCGTTCGTTTACACGGTCCCCGACGGCCAGCTGCTGGCTGGGATCTTACTGTTCGGCGTCCTCACCACCTTCCTGGTCATCACCTACGCAATGTTGGTGAGCGTCATGCCGCGCACCGGCGGCGACTATGCGTGGCAGAGCCGCGTCCTCGGCGGTGGCCTCGGCTTTGTGCTCTCGATCACCGGTTGGTGGTTCACGCTGTTTCTCTGGGCGCCGATCTACGCCAACATCCTCGTCGTCCAGTTCTTCTCTCCGCTCGCCTACACGTTGGGCTCGAGCGGCGTCGCCACCTTCTTCACGAGCCCAAACGGCATCTTCGTGTCGTGCTTGATAGTGCTGGCGTTTGTGAGCGTCGTCGTGACCATGGGCATGGAGACGTATGCCCGTATACAGAAGATCTGTTTCTGGATCGGCCTTGGCGGGTTGGTCGTCGTCTGCGGCCTGCTGCTCTTCGCCAGCCAGAGCGACTTCCAGAGCGCCTACAACCGCGAGGCGGCCTCGCTTTTCGGCGCCAGCGGCAACGCATACCAGGCGACGATCGACGCCGCGGCCAAGGGCGGATTCGCCGGCTCGGACTTCGGGCACTTCGCGTTCGGCCCGATCCTGCTTCTTCTGCCCTGGCTGGCGTTCTACCTCTTGTGGCCGAACTGGGGCGCCACCCTCTACGGAGAGGTCCGCGGAGCCAAGGACATACGCAAGCCGTTCTGGAGCATGTTCTGGGGCCTGTGGGTGACCGTCGCTCTCGTGGCGCTGGTCGTACTGCTGATAGTCAAGACGATTGGCTGGAACTTCTACCAGGCGGCGAACGCCGCGTACTGGAACTCGATCTTCGTCGCAGGTTCGCCGGCGCCGCCGGTTCCGATCTGGCCTTACCCGGTGATGTTCGCCGGGTGGTTGATCGACAACTCGTTCTTCCAGGCCGTGCTCATCATCGTGATGGGGCTGTGGTTCTTCGGCTGGGCCGGAACTCTCTTCTTGTCGTCGACGCGGGTCATCTTCGCGGCCGCGTTCGACCGCGTCCTGCCATCATGGGCGGCCAACATCTCGGCCAAGCGGCGGGTGCCATACGGCTCTCTGATACTGATGATCGTGCCATCCATCGTGATCAGCGCCATCTATGCGTACAAGCCGAGCTTTACGAGCGTGTTTCTCGACGCCACCGCGGTCCTCGCCCTGACGTTTTTTGCCACTGTGGTCGCGGCCATCATTCTGCCGTGGCGACGCAAGGACCTGTATGACGCCTCCCCCATCGCGAGCTGGAAGGTGGCAGGTGTTCCGGCCATCACGGTCGTCGGCGTGATCACAGGGCTGTTCCTGCTCTTCATGCTGTACGAGTGGTCGTTCAACGCGGCCGACCTCTACGGGACCACATTCCAGGCGACGCCCAACTCTGTCTACTACTTCCTGGCGACCTACATCGTCGCGGTCGTCATCTACGTGGCCGCCCGCATCATTCGCAAGAACCAGGGCATCGACCTGGCCCGTATCCACCACGAGATTCCGGTTGAATAGCAGTTCGAATCCCCGCGAAATCGGAGGCTTCGCCGAGATTTCGCGGGGACCCTTAAGCATGGCCGCCGGCGATCGCGCCGGCGGCCGTCTCCTCTAACCAATGCTCGAATACACACTCCGGACCTACCAGAGCCCAACTCGCCTCGTCCAGCGCCTCGGCGCGATCCGCGACCTCGGCGGCGAGGCCGCGCTGCTCGGCATGCGCCGCCCGCTCCTCGTCACCGACCCGGGCGTCAAGGCGGCCGGGCTGCTGGACACCGCTCTCGAAGCCCTCCGCGGCTCCGACGTCGAGCCGGTCGTGTTCGACCGGGTCAAGGCGAACCCGCCGGTGGAGCTGGTCGACGCGGGCGCCGCCGAGTACCGCTCCCAGGGCTGCGACGGGCTGGTCGCCATCGGCGGCGGCAGCTCGATGGACACGGCCAAGGGCATCGGCGTGGTCGCCGCCCACGACGGCAGCATCGTCGACTACGAGTGGGGCCACAGCCCGATCGCCAAGCGGATCCCGCCCATGATCGCGGTGCCCACCACGGCCGGCACCGGCAGCGAGGTCACGTTGTGGGCGGTCATCACCGACCCCAAGCGCAAGATCAAGTTCAACGTCGGCGGCACCCCGAACATCGCGTCGTGGGTGGCCCTGATCGACCCCGAGCTCAGCGTCAAGCTGCCCGGACCCGTGACCGCGGGCACGGGCATGGACGCGCTCGCGCACGCGGTCGAGTGCTACACGATGGTCTACCACCAGCCGTTCACCGACGCGGTTGCGCTGCTGGCGATGGAGTACGTTGCGCGCTATCTGCGCGTCGCGTTCTCGCAGCGCGAGAACCTGCAGGCCCGCTACCACATGAGCGCGGCGGCGATGCTCGCCGGGCTCGCCTACGGGACGGATTCCGCCGGCGCGGCGCACGCCATGAGCCAGACCGCCGGCGGCGTGCACGACGCCCCGCACGGGGCGCTCACGGCGCGGCTGCTCGGGCCCGTGATGGAGTACAACCATGCCGGCGAGCCGGAGCGCTTCGCGCGCATGGCCGCGGCCTTCGGGCTGGACACGCGCAGCGTGACTATGTGGCGCGCGGCCGAGATGGCCGTCGAGTACGTGCACCAGCTCACGATCGACGTGGAGATCCCAAGCCTGCAGGAGCTCGGGTTCAGCGAGGCAGAGATCCCGATGCTTGCCGACAAGGCCTTCGCCGACCCGCAGACGATCGGCAACCCGCGCGACGTCGACGCCGCCGCGTATCGACGGATCTATGCGCAGGCATTCCGGTTGGGCAACCACAAATGATCGAAGGGGCCTAGGGCTTTGTCGGAAGGGCCCCTGGAGGATCCCATCGCCGAGGCGGAACGAGTCGCGACCGCGGCCAAGAAGGCGGGCGTGAACGTGAAGCTGCTGGGCGGCGCGGGCATCCACCTGCACTCGCCGAGCGCCCACAAGCCGCCGCTCAAGCGCAAATACGGCGACCTCGACTTCGCGATCCCCAACAAGGAGCGCAAGGCTGTGCTGGCCCTTTTCTCGACGCTCGGGTATGAGGCAAACGAGCGGTTCAACCTGATGAACGGAGATCGACGCCTGTACTTCTACGACAACGCCAACGGCCGGCAGGTGGACGTCTTCGTGGACGTTTTCAAGATGTCCCACGTCATCGACCTCAGGGGCCGCCTCGGCCATGATGGCCCCCTCGCCAGCCCGTCGGACCTTCTGCTGAGCAAGCTCCAGATCTACGAGGTCAACCGCAAGGACCTCGTCGACGTCATCGCGCTGCTGCTCGACCACGAGATCGCCGAGGGCGATGACGACGCCATCGACCCGCGGTACGTGGCGCGGCTCGCCTGCGAGGACTGGGGCCTGTGCCGGACGGTCGAGCTGAACATCAGCAAGCTGCTGACGACGCTGGACGAGCTCGACGTCGACTGTGACCTCGTGCGCTCGCGCGCGGCCAAGCTGTGGGCCGCGGTCGACGGCGCCCCGAAGCCCTTGCGGTGGCGGCTCCGGGCGCAGGTGGGCGACCGCCTGCAGTGGTACGAGCTGCCCGAGGAAACCCGCTCGCCCTACCAGCCCGAATAGCGGATGCCTGAACTACCGAAGCACGCGCGCGCCGTCGTCATCGGCTCGGGGATCGTCGGCAACAGCGTCGCGTATCACCTGTGCCGGCTGGGCTGGCGCGACGTCGTGCTACTCGACAAGGGTCCGCTGCCGAACCCGGGGGGTTCGACCGGCCACGCCTCCAACTTCATCTACCTGGTCGACCACTCCAAGGAGATGACGGCGCTTACCGTCGAGAGCGTCCGCCAGTACAGGGAGCTGAGCGTCTTCACCGAGTCGGGAGGCATCGAGGTCGCCCGCACGCCGGAGCGGATGCAGGAGCTGACACGCCGCATGGCCTCGGCGAAATCGTGGGGCATCGAACCGGTGTCGCTCGTCTCGCCGGCCGAGACCAAGAAGCTCGTGCCCTACATCAACGAGACGATCCTGCTCGGCGGCTTCTACACGCCGGGCGTCGGCGTGGTCGACTCGCTGCGCGCGGGCACGCTGATGCGCGAGAAGGCCGTCGCGATGGGCGCGCTCCACGTGGCCGCCAACACCGAGGTCGTGGGCATCGACGTCGAGCGTGGGCGCGTTCACTGCGTGCGCACGACCAACGGCGAGATCGAGACCGACACGGTGGTGGTGGCGTGCGGCGTGTGGAGCCCAAAGGTCGGCCGAATGGCCGGCGCTCACATCCCCCTGACGCCCGCGGTGCACCAGATGATCGACGTCGGCCCGGTGCCGCGCTTCGCGGGAGCGAAGAGCGACATCGAGCACCCGATCGTGCGCGACATGGACACCAACATGTACGAGCGGCAGGCGGGGGGCGACCTCGAGATCGGCTCCTACGCGCACCGCCCGATCCTCTACAACTCCGAGGACCTGCCCTCGGTGAAGGACGCCGCCCTGTCGCCCACCGAGTTCCCCTTCACGCAGGCCGACTTCGCGCCGCAGATGGAGCACGCGCTCGAGCTCATGCCCGAGATCGTCGGCGACGAGAAGGTCGGAGTGAAGTACGCCATCAACGGCATCCTGTCGCTGACCTCGGACGGCATGCCTGTCGTCGGCGAGTCGGCCGACGTCGCGGGCCTGTGGTCGGCGGCGGCCGTGTGGGTCAAGGAAGGTCCAGCCACCGGCAAGACGCTGGCCGAGTGGATGGTCCACGGCGAGTCCGAGATCGACGTGCACGCCTCCGACACCGCCCGCTTCCACGAACATCAAAAGACACGCGCGCACGTGCGCGCGCGAGCCGCCGAGGGCTTCAACAAGACCTATGGGATCGTCCACCCCAGCGAGCAGTGGGCGACCAATCGCAGCGTGCGCCTGGCGCCCTTCCATGAGCGGGAATGCGAGCTGCAAGCGATTTTCTTCGAGGCGGCAGGCTGGGAGCGCCCGATGTGGTACGAGTCGAACGCAGCGCTCCTCGACGAGTTCGGCGACCGCGTGACCCGCCGCACTGCCGAGTGGGACTCGCGCTGGTGGTCGCCCATCATCAACGCCGAGCACCTGGCCATGCGCGAGCGGGCGGGCATCTTCGACCTGTCGGCTTTCACGATCTTCGACATCGTGGGCCCGGGCGCACTGGCCTCGGTGCAGCGCGTGACCCTGCGCCAGATGGACGTGCCGGTCGGGCGCAACGTGTACACGCCGGTCCTGAGCCCGAACGGAGGCTTCAAGTCGGACCTCACGATCATGCGGCTCGGAGACGAGCACTTCCGCGTCGTCACGGGCGGCGCGGCGGGCATGTCCGACAAGAAGTGGTTCCGGGACCACCTCGCGTCGGACGGGTCGGCCCAGCTGAACGACCTGACCTCGGCCATGACGACCATCGGCCTATGGGGGCCGCGCGCACGAGACATCCTCGCGGCCGCGACCTCGGACGACGTCTCCAACGAAGGGTTCAAGTTCGGCGCCTGCCGCACGATCGATGTCGGCACCGTGCGCGTCCTCGCCTCGCGCATCTCGTATGTCGGCGACCTGGGCTGGGAGCTGTATGTGCCGATGGAGCAGGGCCTGCGCCTTTGGGACGCGCTTTGGGAGGCCGGGCGCGACCAGGGCCTGACGGCTTGCGGGATCGGCGTGTACGGGACGACCGGCCGGCTCGAGAAGTGCTACAGGGCCCACGGCAACGAGCTGGAGACCGAGTACAACGTCGTCGAAGCGGGCATGACCGCGCCGCGTGTCAAGGCCGAGGACTTCGTGGGCAAGGAAGCTCACCTCCGGCATCGCGAGGAGGAGCCGGCGGCGATCCTGTGCACGCTGACCGTCGACGACCACAAGTCGAAGAGCGGCGAGAAGCGGTACATGCTCGGCAAGGAGCCGATCCTCACGCGCGACGGCAAGCGGCTGGTGGACGAGAAAGGACGGGGCTCGTACGTGACCAGCGCGGGGGCAGGACCGTCGGTCGGGAAGCACATCCTCATGGCCTACCTGCCGCCCGAGCGCGCGGTCGCGGGTGAGGAGCTGGCGGTGGAGTACATGTGCGATCTCTATCCGGTCACTGTCGCGGTGGCTGGTGCGACGCCCCTGTTCGACCCGGAGAACCTGCGCATCCGCTCTTGAGAGTTCTGGTTTGCGTCAAGAGGGTGCCCTTCACGGGGGGCAAGATGGTGCTCAACGCGGAAGGCACGGCGCTGGAAACCAAGCACCTTGGCTTCACGATCAGCCCGCACGAGGAATGCGGTGTCGAGGAGGCCGTGAGGCTGATCGAGGCGGGCGGCGGCGAGTCGGTGGTGCTTACCCTCGGGCCGCCCGACGCGGTCGAGCAGCTGCGCGACGCGATGGCGCTGGGCATCGACCGGGCGATCCATCTGCAGACGGACGGCGGCGAATGGGACGGCCAGGCCACCGCCGCGGCGCTGGTCGAGGCGATCCGCGCCGACGAGACGGCGTCAGAGCCGTTCGACCTGATCTTCTTCGGCAACGAGTCGGCCGACGCCGGCGGGTTCCAGGTCGGGATCCGAGTCGCGCGGGCGCTGTCCAGGCCTTGCGTGACCGGCTTGAAGGGCCTCAAGGTCGAGGGCTCGTCCGTCCGGTGCGAGCAGGACGCCAACGGCGGGCGCGATGTGTACGCCGTACCCCTGCCGGCCGTCCTCACCGTGAAAGAGGGCCTCAACCTGCCGCGCTACCCGTCGGTCCCGGGCCGGATGCGGGCGGCCCGCAAGCCGGTCGCGACCGCGACGCCGGTCCGCCCTGAGGCGCGGCTCGAGATGACGCGCCTTTCCGTCCCCGGCGGCCAGGGCCGCAAGACCGAGATGCTCGGATCGGGTGCGGCGGCGGCGCCGAGGGTGGTCGAGATGCTGCGCAACGTGGGCGTGCTGTGAGCGTGCTGGTCCTGATGGAGGAAGGCGACCCCTCCCAACAGGCCCTGACGCTCGCCCGCGCTTTCGGCGATCCGCTGCACGCTGTGCGCATGGAGGCCGCGTCGCCGTTTGCGCCGGACGCCGTCGCGGCGATCCTTCAACGGGCGGCGGACGACCTCGCCGCAACCGCCGTGTTTGCGGCGGGCACCGACCGAGGCAACGACGTCATGGCCCGACTCGCGGCGCGGATGGACCTCCCGTTCGCGGCCAACTGCGTCGAGGCGACTCTGGGAGACCCGGTGGTCGTCGTCCGCAGCCGCTGGGGCGGCAGCCTGCTCGAGACCGCGAACCTCCACAGCCCGCGCGCCCTCATCACGGTTCAGCCGCACGCCGTTCGGGTGAGCGACGGGCCGCCACCCATCGACGTCGATGTCAAGCCGTACCTCGAGACGCTCGAGCCGGCCGACCGGCTGGTGCAGGTCGAGGAGCACGTCGCGCCGCCGGGGGGCGGCGTCTCGCTGGCGGAGGCCAAGGTCGTGGTCAGCGGCGGGCGCGGCGTCGGCTCGAAGGAAGGGTTCGCGATCATCGAGGAGCTGGCCGGGCTGCTCGGCGCGCGCGTCGGCTGCTCGCGGGTGGTGACGAGCGCCGGCTGGCGGCCTCATGCCGACCAGGTTGGGCAGACGGGGACCAAGATCTCGCCCGACCTCTACATCGCGTGCGGCATCAGCGGCGCCACGCAGCACATGGCCGGCTGCAAGGGCGCCAAGCGCATCCTGGCCATCAACTCCGACCCGGAGGCGCCGATCATGTCCCTGGCCGACTACGCGGTGGTCGGCGACCTGAAAGAGGTGGTGCCGGCGATTTCGGCCGAGATCAAAAAACTCAGATGAGCGCGGTCGCCCTGGCCATCGCTCTGCTGGTGGCGGGCGGTCTGTTCGCACGCCGCGCGCTGCTCCTGTTTCGGATCGTCCGCGCGGGCGCGCCGTCGAATCGTTTCGGCGAAATTCCGGATCGGGCTCGCGCCGAGGCAGTCGTTGTCGTGGGGCAGAGCAAGCTGCTGCAGCGGCTCGGCCCGGGCCTGATGCACGCCGTCATCTTCTGGGGCTTCCTCGTCCTGTTCCCGACGATCGTCATCGCGATGATCGGCGCGGTCGATCCGCACGCCACCCTGCCGTGGCTCGGTGCGCAGGGCTGGTACGCGACGCTGGTGGATGCCTTCGCGGTGCTGGTCCTGGCCGGGGTGATCGCGGCCTTCTACATCCGCAAGGTCCAGCGGCCGGCGCGGTTCAAAGGCAGCCACCTCGGCGAGGCGGACGTCATCCTCGCGTGGATCGCGGGCATCGTCATCTCCCTGTTGGCGTGGCACTCGAGCCAGATCGCGCTCGGCCTGAATGACTACCCACGTGAGTGGGCGCCGGTCTCCAACCTCCTCGCGCACACGCTGAGCGGTTCCTGGGTGTCGATCTTGGAGCGGGTCGCGGTCTGGACGCACGTGCTGCTCATCCTCGGCTTCCTGGTTTACCTCCCGTACTCGAAGCATCTGCACATCCTGGTCGCGGCCGTCAACGTATTCTTCACGCGCACGCGGGCACGTGGGCGCCTCGAGCCGGTCGACTTCGAAAAGCCCGAAGCGGAAGTCCGGCTCGGCGCCGCGACCGCGAGCGACCTGACGTGGAAGCAGATCCTCGACACGATGTCGTGCACCGAGTGCGGCCGGTGCCAGGACGCATGCCCCGCCTACAACACCGGCAAGGAGCTGTCGCCGAAGCTGCTGATCATGGCCCTGCGCGACCAGGTACGGGCGCAGAGCGACAAGCCGCTGGTCCCGAACGCCGTGACCGACAACGTTGTGTGGGACTGCGTCACCTGCGGCGCATGTATCCAGGAGTGTCCGGTGGGCATCGAGCACATCGACCACATCGTCGACCTGCGCCGCAACCTCGTGATGCTCGAGTCGCGATTCCCCGAGGAGGCAGGCACGATGCTGCGCGACGTCGACCGCGCCTCCAACCCGTGGGGCAAGGCGCCGTCGGACCGCACCTCGTGGGCCGAGGGCCTGGGCGTGCGCGTGCTGCAGCCTGGCGAGGCTCCGCCCGACGTGCTGTTGTGGGTCGGCTGCGCGCCCGCCTTCGACGAGCGGGCCCGCCAGGGCGCGATCTCGACAGCCAAGCTGCTGCTGGCCGCGGGCGTCGATTTCGCCATCCTCGGGCCGCGGGAGTCGTGCACGGGCGACCCGGCGCGCCGGATGGGCGACGAATACACGTACCAGCGCCTCGCGAAGGACAACGTGGCGACGCTGAACGCGTCGAAGGTGACAAAGATCGTCACCACCTGCCCCCACTGCTTCAACACCATCGGCAACGAGTACCCGGACTTCGGCGGGCGCTACGAGGTGGTCCACCACACCGAGTTCCTGGCCGAGCTCGTGCGCGACGGCAAGCTCCAACCGGTGGCGGGCGACCGCACCATCACCTACCACGACTCGTGCTACCTCGCGCGGCACAACGACGTCATCGGCGCGCCGCGCGAGCTGGCCGCGGCGTCGGGCAAGACCGTCGAGATGGCGCGTCACGGCAAGCGCACCTTCTGCTGCGGCGCCGGCGGCGCGAGGATGTGGATGGAGGAGCGCGGAAAGCCCATCAATGAGGAGCGCGTGCGCGAAGCCGCCTCGACCGGCGCGGACACGCTGGCCGTCGGGTGCCCGTTCTGCACGGTGATGCTTGACGACGGCGTCCGCAATACCGGGACCAAGCTGCAGGTCATCGACCTGGCGTCGCTTCTGTCGGAGGCGGTGGAGCGCAAGCGCGCGCAGGGCTCGGCGACGTGAGCGACGCCCGCGCCCGGGCCATCGTCGTCGGCGGGGGGATCACCGGGGCGAGCGTGGCCTACCACCTCGCCAAGGCCGGCTGGACCGACACGCTGCTGCTCGAGAAGGGCGAGCTCACGAGCGGGTCCACCTGCCACGCCGCCGGGCTCGTCACCCAGTTCAACCCCTCGCCCACGATGATGCGTTTCCGGCGCTACAGCATCGAGCTCTATCGCGAGCTCGGCGTCTTCGAGACGGTCGGCAGCCTTCGCTTCGCCTCGAGCAAAGAGCAGCTGATGGAGCTGCAGCGAGGGGTCAGCCGGGCGCGTGGGATCGGACTCGAGGCCGAGCTCGTCGCCGCCGAGGAGGCGGTGCGCCTCATGCCTGTGATCACCAACCGATCGCTGTACGGGGCCGTGTGGATGCCCGGCGACGGGCACCTCGATCCGCACACGGCCACCCACGCCCTCGCGCGGGCGGCGCGCGGGCTCGGCGCGCGGGTGATGACGGACACCCGGGTCACCGGCATCGAGCTCTCCGACCGGGGCGCCGTGCAGGCGGTGCTGACCGAGGCCGGCCGCATCGAGACCGAGGTCCTCGTCGTCGCCGGCGGCCTGTGGGCGCCGCAGATCGCGGCCATGGCGGGCGCGTTCATCGTCTCGACTCCCGTCGACCACCAGCACGCCGCGCTCCATGCCGTGCCCGGGCACGAGGTCCCGCACGACATGCCGTGCTTCCGCGACCCGGACAACCTCGTCTACGGCAAGGCGGAGGCCGGCGGCATCGTGCTGGGCGGGTACGAGGCCGACCCTGTCGCCCGCTGGATCGACGGCGCGCCCTGGGACCATTCGGGCACCTCCCTCCCGCCCGACCAGAGGCGCTTCGAGCCGCTGCTGCAGGGCGCGGCGCGCCGGTTCCCGTTCCTGGGCGAGGCCGGGATCGTCAAGCTCGTCTGCCACCCGGACGCGATGACCCCCGACTCGAATCCGCTCGTCGGCCCCATGCCAGGCGTACCCGGCCTGTACTTCGCGGCCGGCCTCTCGCTCAACGGTTTCGGCGGCGCGGGCGGCATCGGCCGGTCCCTGGCGCAGCTGATCACCGCCGGCGAGACCGATCTCGACCTATACGGATACCGGCCGTGGCGCTTCGGTCCGGTGCACAGTGACGCGGGCTACGCGGCCGAGCTGGCGCGCGAGTCGTACCGCTACTACTACTTCCTCCGCTACCCGTTCGACGCCGACGAATGGGGTCGGCCGAAACGCACGAGCGCTCTGCACACGCGGCTTCAGGACCTTGGAGCCGTCTTCGGCGCCAAGCACGGCTGGGAGCGGCCGGAGCACTTCGAGCCTGGCCGGCCCTGGCGCCGGGCCGGCGCGGACCAGCGCCGGTTTGGCTGGACGAAGCCGCCATGGTTCGACCTCCTCGCCGAGGAGCACCGGGCGTTTCGCGAGCGCGTCGGGATCATCGACATGAGCTCGTTCGGCAAGATCGAGGTCTCAGGGCCGGGGGCGCTCCCGCTGCTCGAGCGGTCCGCCGGCAACACCATCGACCGCCCGGTGGGCAGTGTCGTCTACACGCAGCTGCTCGAGAAGAACGGCGGCATCGCCGCGGACGTGACGATCACGCGCCTCGCCGACGAGCGTTTCCGTGTCGTCACCGGCGCCGGCTACGTGAACAGCGACCTCGGGTGGCTGCGCATCCAGGTGCGCGACGACGATGCGACGGTCGACATCCGCGAAACGACCGAAGAGCTGTCGGTGATCGGCATGTGGGGGCCGAGCGCGCGCGACGTACTCGAGCGGGTCACGGCCGACGACGTGTCCGACGCGGCGTTCCCGTTCATGCACGCGGAAACTATCCGGATCGGCGGCGCGAACGTGTTCGCCCAGCGCGTCACCTATGTCGGCGAGCTGGGCTGGGAGCTGTACGCCCACCAGGCGTGGGCGGGCCAGGTCTGGGACCGGCTCATGGCCGCGGGGCGAGGCTTCGGCATCACTCCGGGCGGCTATCGCGTGCTGGACTCGCTGCGCGTGGAGAAGGGCTATCGCTACTACGGCACAGACCTAACTCTCCTCGACAACCCGTATGAGGCCGGGCTTGGCTTCTGCGTGAACCGGGAGAAGTGGCCTTCGATCGACCGCGAGATCACCAAGCGCCTGCGCACGCTGGCGATCGGCGACAGCGACTACCTGCCGATCTACGGTGGCGAGGCGGTCACGTTCGGTGGCCGTGTCGTCGGCCGCCTACGAAGCTGCGCTTACGGGTTCACCGCGCAGAAGAACCTGGCGTACTCGTACCTGCCGGTCGAGCTGAAACCTGGCGCCGAGGTCGAGGTCGAGGTGTTTGGGTCGCGGATCCCAGCTATGGTCGTCGCCGATTCGGTGCTGGCAAAGAGTGCAATCGCCACGCGTTGAGGACGCGGTCGGGCGGGTCTCGCTCTGGCGGGGCCGCAAGGTCGAGGTGTCGGCGCTGTCCGGCGGCCTGACCAACGAGAACTACCTGGTCGAGGCCGACGGCGAGCGCTACGTCATGCGCCTTCCCGGCGCCTCGACCGAGCTGCTCTCGATCGACCGTGCCAACGAGGTGCACAACACGAAAGCCGCTGCCGAGACGGGCATCAGTCCGCGAGTCCTGGAGCACCTGGCCGGCCTCGACGTGATGGTCCTGGAGTTCATACCCGGCGCGACCATGTCGGCCGAGACGCTGCAGTCCGTGCACATGGCGAGGCGGATGGCGGAGTCGTTCAAGCGGCTGCATTCCGCGTCTCGGTTCCTGCACGACTTCAACATGTTTCGGCTCATCGAGACCTACCTGAGCATCGTCGCCGAGCACCACGTGACCATCCCCGATGGCTACCGCGACCGACTCCCGGTGGTGGCCGAGATCGAGCGGGCCGTGAGCGTCCACGCGCTGCCCGCGGTGTCGTGCCACAACGACCTCCTGAGCGAGAACTTCATCGACGACGGCGCCGCTCTGCGCATCGTCGACTACGAGCTCAGCGGCAACAACGATCCGTGCTTCGACCTGGGCAACACCGCCCAGGAGGCGATCTTCGGCGACGACCTCCGTGAGGTGCTGTGCGAGGCTTACTTCGGGCGGCCTGACCCTCGGCAGCTGGCGCGCATGAACCTGTTCGCGCTCATGTCCGACGTCGGCTGGACGCTGTGGGGGGCGATCCAGGCCAAGATTTCCACGATCGATTACGACTTCACGGGCTACTACACGGCGCGGTGGGAGCGGGCGGTCGAGGTGATGGAGACCGATCGGTTCCAGATCTGGCTACGGGAGGCTGGCTCTTAGCTGCGCTTGATCACGATCACCGAGATCTCGTCGGCCGCGCGGTCGATGCGGTCGGCCGAGTTCTTGAGGTGCCTGAAGATCTCCCGCGATTTGAGAATCGTGTTGATCTCCTGCCCGCTGTCGAACAGGCGCCCGACGCCCTGGTGGTAAAGCCCGTCGATCCGGTTTTCCGAGCGCTTCGCCCGCACAGCGTGCTCTGACGCCACTCCCGGATGGTGCAGCAGCTCCGCGACCGCCGAGCGGATGTGGATGGCGCCTTCGACGAGGACCCTCGCCATCTCCTGAAACCCGGCAGGCGGCGGGATCTTGTAGATGCTCAGCTCGACCGCCGTCTCGTTGGCCGCATCGAGGATGTCGTCGATCGCTCTCGACAGCGCGAAGAGATCCTCTCGGTCGAACGGGGTCGCGTAGGTGTGAGCCAGCTCATCGATGAGGATCCTTCGCTTGGCGTCACCCTCGCGCTCGATGGACTTGACCTCCTCGACGAGCTCGTCATGCGCCCCCGGCTCCTTGCCGAATCTCTCCAGGACCTGCATCGCTCGCACAGTCAGCTCCGCCTGCTCGCTGAGCAGCTCGACGAAGCGGCGGTCGTTGGAACGTGAGAGCGCTCGGATCGAGCGGCTCAGGCTCACGATGTCCACCCGGCGGCGCGGGCGAGCAGGTGCAGCGCGGCCGCGAGCAGCACGGCGAGCGGCAGCGTCAGGACCCAGCTGCCTACCATCTCCCGGACGATGCCCCAGCGGATGGCCGACGCACGGAGCGCCGCGCCGACGCCTACCAACCCGCCGTCAATCGTCTGAGTCATGCTAACGGGCGCTCCTGCAATCGCCAGCACCGAGACGACACTGCCCGATGCGAGCTGTTGCGCCAGCGCCTGCATCGGCCGGACCCTCAGCACACCGAAGCCGATGCGCCGCGCGATCCTCCATCCTCCAAAAAGTGCGCCGACGTAGAACAGGACGAATGCGGCAATGATAGGCGCGAGATTCGCGAACGCAACATTGTGAGATGGACTCGAGACCGATGCGCCGACCGCGATGAGTCCGATCGTCTTCTCCATGTCGTTCGCTCCGTAAGCGAAAGCCTGGATGGCGGCGGTCACGAACTGCAGCCGCGCGAGGGCAAGAATCGACGCATGAGGTCGTGAGCCCAACAGCCTTAGCACCAGCCAGTAGAGCAGGAGCGCCAGCAGTCCTCCACCCAGCACGGATATGGGCATCCCAAGGAGAACCCTGGCGACTCCCGGCCAGTGCACCAGAGGCGCGCCACCGCCCGCGAGCACCCAGCCCAGCATCGATCCGACGAGCGCCAGCGTCATGCTCGTGGGCACTCCGAAACGCCACGATGCGAGCACCACGCACAGCGGCGACACGGTGATCAGTACGTAGCCGATCACTCCCTGCGCGCGTAGATCGATCACGTTCGTGCCGACCGTCTGGGCGACGGCCGTGCCAAGGACGAGTGGACCCGCCGCCGCCACCAGCAGGAGAATCGCGGCGGCGCGCGGCGTGATCATTCGACCCGACGTGAAGGAGGCCATCAGGTTTCCGCCGTCGTTGAACCCGGAGACGACCCCGAAGAGCGAGGCGGCGAGCAGTGGAACAGCCGAGTTCAGGCTCACGAGCCATCAGGAGAGGCCGACGATCTCCCCCTTGTCGTCGATGTCGATCCGGACCGCGTTCGGGTGCGACGGCAGGCCCGGCATCGTGCGCATGTCTCCGCAGATCGGGTAGACGAACCCCGCGCCCACCGACGCGCGAACCTCACGCACCGGGAGCTTCCAGCCCGTCGGTGCTCCTTTGAGCTTGGGGTCGGACGAGATCGAGAGGTGCGTTTTGGCGATGCATACGGCGAGGTTGCCGAACCCGTTGCGTTCGAACGACTCGAGCTGCTCGGCCGCCGGCGGGTAGTACTCCACCCCGTCCGCGCCGTACACCTCGGTGGCCACCGTCTCGATCTTCTCGCGGAGCGTGGCGTCGAGCGGGTACAGGAACTTGAACGTGCTCGGCTCCTCGGCCGCCGCCGCCACCATCTCCGCCAGCTCAACCGCACCGCGGCCCCCCTCGGCGAAGTTGTGGCACACGGCAGAGCGCACACCGAGCTCCTCGGCGATCTCCTTGACGGCCGCCTGCTCGGAGGGATGGTCTGTTGGGAACGCGTTGATGGCGACGACCGGCGTGACGCCGTGGATCTTGATGTTCTCGACCTGCTTGCGGAGGTTGGCTGCACCGGCCCAGACGTCGTCGGGGTTCTCCTTGATCATCTCCGGCGGCAGCGGCCGGCCGGCGACAACCCGGAACCTTCCCGAGTGGACCTTCAACGCCCGAACCGTGGCCACGATCACGGCGGCGTCGGGCGCGAGTCCCGAAGTCCTGCACTTGATGTTGAAGAACCGCTCCGCGCCCATGTCGGCGGCGAAGCCCGCCTCGGTGACCAGGAAGTCACCACAGTGGATGCCGATGAGATCGGCGATCACGGATGAGTTGCCGGTGGCGATGTTTCCGAACGGACCCGCGTGCACCAGCACAGGCGTGTTCTCCAGGGTCTGCAGGAGGTTCGGCTTGATGGCGTCGCGGAGGATCACGGTCATCGAACCCGCGGCGAAGAGCTGCTCGGCGGTGATGGGCTTGCCGCCGGCCGTGTTGCCGATCACTATCCGACCGAGTCTTTTCCGCATGTCTTGCAGCGACGTGCACAGCGCGAGCACCGTCATCACCTCGGAGGCGGCGGTGATGTCAAAGCCGGTCTGGCGGATGACGCCGTCCTCACGCGTGCCCAGCCCGACGATGACGTTGCGCAGGACGCGGTCACTGACGTCGAGGACGCGCCGCCACGTCACGCTGTCGCGGTCGATCAGCGTCTCGTGGTGGTGGATCTGGTTGTCGATCATGGCCGCCAGCAGGTTGTGCGCGGCGGTGATGGCGTGCATGTCGCCGGTGAGGTGCAGGTTGAGGCGCTCCATCGGCACCACCTGGCTGTAGCCGCCGCCGGCGGCTCCGCCCTTGATGCCGAAAGTGGGGCCCATCGACGGCTGACGGATGGCGACGGTTGCCGTCCGTCCTATTTGGTTGAGCGCCTGCCCCAGGCCGACCGTGGTCGTGGTCTTGCCCTCGCCGAGGGGCGTCGGTGTGATCGCCGACACCACCACGTACTTGGCGGTGGGCCGGTCGGCGAGCTCCTCGATCGCCTCGAGCTTGACCTTGGCCACGTCGTGGCCGTACGGCTCGAGCAGGTGAGGCCCGATGCCCATGCGCGCGGCGATCTCCGGCATCGGCAGGAGCTTGGCCTTGCGGGCGATCTCCAGGTCGGTTGGAAAAGTCACGGCCACCCCTCTTCCTCCTCGTCTACCTATGCATGCAAGCGCGCCAGCATCTCCTGGCGCCACATCTCAGTGGGCTCGATCTCGTTGAACGTGAAGACATGCAGCCCGACGACTTTTCGCTCGGGCTGCGCCAGTTCCGGCATCAGGGCGGCCGCGAACCGCTCGGGCGAGTAGCCGCCCGGCCGCACCATGCGCAGCAGCCAGTTGGAATGGCCGCGCAGGAAGCGCGCCGAATCGCTGATCCCGATCCGGGTCGAGACCCGCAGCAGCTTCGCAGGGTCTGCCACGCCGGCCATGCCGACGTGAATCGGAAGCTGAACTCCGCGGCGCCGGACGCGCGCCACCCACCGCTTGACCGTGCGCACGTCGAAACACAGGTTGCTGACGATGTAGGTGGCGAGCCGGCGCTTGTCCCACATCGCCTGGATGGTCAGGTCGTCGTCGATGAAGCTGTGGCTCTCGGGATAGCCCGTGATGCCGACGTCGCGCAGGCCGGGCGCTTCCGCCGCGATTGCGGTGAGCAGCGAGACCGAATCCGGAAAGGCTCCCGCGGGCTCGCGCGAGTCGCCGGCCACGACGAACACCCGGCTGCCCAGAGGAGTCAGCCGGGCCACGATCTCCTTCAAGTGAGCCCCGTCGTGGACGAGCCGGGCGGCGAGGTGCGGGATCACCGTGTAGCCGCGCGCGGCGAGGCGCTCGGCCAGCGAGAGCGTGGCTTCGATGCCGCGCTTGGGCGAAGAGGTGATCGTGATCGTGACATCCGGCGGCACGTGGGCCGTGACGAGTTCCTCCGCCTCCTCGGTGGGCAGGACCTCGTAGCGGGGGTGGCTCAGGAAGCGGGTCAGGGCGTCCCGCGAGGGCGCGTCCAGGCGAATGCGGGCGGCTCGGGCCGTTACGACCACCGGTGTCGCACTATACGGCACTGTCGCGCTGCACGCAACAAACAGCCCCCCCGCTTACGACGCCAGCGGAAACGGGGCCGGGAGGGTGAGGACCACGTTTCGGTCGGCCTTGGACCCGGCTCGGGGAGTGCCCATGCCGGCCAGCGGGTCGTTGGCCGCGAGCTGGCGGTGGAGGCCGGCCAGCTCCGGCGGCGTCACGGCAGTGCCCGGGTCGGCCAGGCCGTCGTGATCGATCATCGTGCACGCGATGGCGAGCCGCCCGCCGCCCGCATCGAAGAGCTCGACCACGCGGCCTTGGCACGGCCAGTCGACGAGAGAGCTGGCCGTCACCTCCCAGAACCCGACCGAGGGGCCGGAGCTGTTGGCGTGGGCCTGGACGACGTTCATGTGCACGTGGCCGTTGAGCCACAAGACGACGTTGGGGAACCGATGCAGCAGGCGGCGCAGCTCCTCAGGGCCGACGCTGTCCGGGGCCCGCTGGTTGCGCAGCGTGAACAGCGGATGGTGGGAGAGGATCACGACCAGCCGGTTCTCGTTCGCGGTCCGAACCGTCTCCCCACCGGCGCCCGCGTAGATCGCATGCGCCTCGGCCAGCCTTTCCTCGAGCCACGCGACCTGGTCGCGGTCGATGCAGCCGTCCGCGCCCCCCGCCCGGCACGCGGTGTCGAGCATGATCAGCCGAACAGACCGCGTGTCGTGCACGTAGTACGCGGTTCCCTCGCGCCGGTTCGCAGGTGTGAAGCCGTGGCCGTCAGGGCGCGCCGCCGGCCGGAAGTGCGCCTCGACGAAGCCCCGGAGGCCGGCCGGCCTGCGGGCCGCATCCGCGGTGACGGCGACCGTCGGGCCCGACATAAAGGCTTCCGGCCGCGCTACGAAGAGCTCGAGAGCGGACGCCGGGTCGAAGCCCTCGGCCAGCGCGATCGGCTTGCGGCCCGCGACCATCGCCAGCGCCAGCTCGGGCGTCACCACGCCGACGCCCTGGCACAGCTGCTCGTGGTTGCCGTGGCACCCGATCCATGGGAGGCGCAGGCCAGGCGCCTCGAAAGTCCTCATGCCCCGATCGAGCAGGCCGGGCAGCAGGGGAAAACCGTAGTCCAGACGAAACCGGTCGCGGCCGTAAGCCCCGCCGTCGGGCTTCCAGAAGATCTCCTCCGGCCAGCCGGGGGCCTGGACGCCCTCGAGCTCGGGGCCGCCCGAGCCTGGGGTGACCAGCCCTCCCTCGAACAGCGAAAGGAAGGTCGTCAGCTCATTCCACTGCGCGTTGTCGATGCCGTCCCCCGTCATCACCAGCAGGTCGAGCGGGCTGCCGCTCACGGGGGCCGCTTCGATCTCGTTCACAGCCCGCACCATGGCGGCGATCGCGTGCGCGTTGAGCGCCTCCTGCGGGCGCTGCATGGTGAGGAGCTCGCGAAAGCGTGGGTCGCCGGCGAAGCGGTTGAGGAACTCGAAGCGGGCCGGGGACTCGACGTCGGTGACGTGGAGGTCGGTCAGGTGAGCCATCGCCAGCAGTGCACCGCGGCGCGCCCGGACCTCGCCCGCGACGGCGCCCGTCAGCTCGGTGCGAAGAGCGTGCGGCTCACCCTCCGCCTCAATGAGTCCTCGGTACGGCGCGACGGAGCCTGTGCGGAGGATGGGTCCCGCGGCCAAGCGGCGATGAGTTGTCAGCACGGCGGGGTGGGGGCTACGGCTCGACCGCGGCTTTTTCGTCTCTCGCTATAAGCACCGGGTCGGCACGCAGCGTGAGGCGCACTCGCGTTCCCGCCGGGTGCGCCGACGCGTCCGCCGTCGGCATCTGCGCCAGCACCACCAGGTCGCCGAGGTCGACCGAGACGCGGCTGGTCGCCCCCAGGAAGGCGACTGCGATCACTGTCCCTACCAGGGGGCCGGATTCCGAGCCGTCCGAAACAAGCGACACCGCCTCGGGCCTGATCAGCGCGATCGCCTCGCCGTCCGAGGTGTCCGGCTTGACCAGCGGCAGGCGCACCCCGCGCACCTCGACCTCGCCGCCCTTCACATTTCCCGGCATCCGGTTGGTGAGGCCCACGAACTCGGCGACGAACGGCGTCGCCGGCCGGGAGTAGATGGCTGTCGGGGGGCCGAGCTGCTCCAGGCGACCCTTGTTCATGACACCGACCCGGTCGGCGATGGCTAGCGCCTCCTCCTGGTCGTGCGTCACGAACAGGGTGGTCGTGCCGACCTCGAGCTGGACGCGGCGGATCTCGTCACGCAGCCTCGCCCGCACGCGCGCGTCGAGCGCCGAAAGGGGCTCGTCGAGGAGCAGGACCTGCGGTTGGATCGCCAGCGCGCGCGCCAGGGCGACTCGCTGCTGCTGGCCACCCGACAGCTGGTGGGCGAACCGGTTGGCGAAGCCCGAAAGCCCAACGAGCTCCAGCATCTCGCCGGCCCGCTTTCGGCGCTCGGTGTCGTCCACGCGCCGCATCTGAAGGCCGAACATCACGTTCTGCAGTGCGGTCATGTGCGGGAAGAGCGAGTACGCCTGGAAGACCATGCCGACGTTGCGCCTGTTGGCGCCCACCATGGTCACGTCGGTGCCGCCGAAGACGACGCGGCCGCTGCTGACCTCGTCCAGGCCTGCCACCAGGCGCAGGGCCGTTGTCTTGCCGCAGCCGGACGGGCCGAGCAGGGCGACCAGCTCGCCGGGCGCCATCGTGAGGGAGAGCCCGTCCAGCGCCACGAAGGTGCCATAGATCCGACGGAGGTCCTCGAGCCTGACCTCGACGCTCGATCCTTTCTTGTTCTCGCTCATGTCCGCTGTCCGGAGGTGAGGTACTGCGGGTCGGTGGCGGCAGCCGCCAGGCTTGGGGGTCGCCTGCGACCCACGAACGAGATGACCATGAGCAGCACGAATGCGAACAGCAGGGAGGCGACCGCGGTCGAGATCGAGACGCCGGCGTTCGCCCGCCCGAGCTGCGCGATCGCGACCTGGAGGTTGACGTAGCTCAGGAGGTTGGCGAACGTGAACTCACCGAGGACCAGCGCAACTGACAGGAGCAGCGCGTTCAGGATCGCGACCCGGATGTTGGGCACGATGATCCGGGCCATCACCGTGGGCCAGCTTGCGCCAAGGCTCCGAGCGGCTTCAGTCAACGTCTTGACGTCGATCGCCGCCAGCCCCACGTCCATCGAGCGATAAGCGTAGGGGAGCACGAGGATCACGTAAGCCAGCGACAGGGTGAGGATGTTGTCACTGATGTTGAGCGCCATGAAGTAGTAGATGGGCACGAGCCCGACGATGAGCACGATCGCAGGGATGGTCAGTGGCAGCAGGCAGATGAACTCGATCACGCCGCGCAGCCGGGGCAGGCGCAGCCGGACCCAGACCATGGTCGGGAGCAGAAGGATGACCATCAGTATCGAGGTGATGACGCAGAGCTCCAGCGAAGCCACGATCGCATTCGTGAGGTCGGGATACGTAAGGATGCTGGTCCAGGCCGCCCACGTGCGCGGGGCGGCGATTCCGGTGCCGCGCGTCGAGAACTCGAACATCGCTCCGATCGGCACAAGGAAGAAGGCCCCGAAGAGCACGAGCATCACGGCGCGAAAGACCTGGAACCTGGCGCGGCCGGCTTTCACTGAAGCCAGCGCGCCGTGCGGCGCTGCAACACCGAGTAGGAGATCATCACCACGGCGACGATCACGATCATCCCGAGCGCGAGGGCCTTCGCCTGGCCTGGGTCGGAAAGGCCGACCTCGCTCTGGATCAGGTTGCCGATGGCGAGGGGAACGATGGGGTTGCCCTGGTTGATCAGCGCCGCGGCCGTGGCGTACGCCGAGAACGAGTTGGCGAACAGCAGGAGCGTGGCGCCGAGAAACGCCGGCGCCAGCAGCGGCCCGGCCACGTAGCGCCAATAGTGCCAGGCGTTGCCGCCCAGGCTCTCGGTCGCCTCGCGCCACTGCGGTCGAATTCCGTCCAGCGCGGGTAGGAACACCAGGACCATGAGCGGGATCTGGAAGTAGAGATAGACGACGATCAGGCCCGGCAGGTCGTAGAGCCAGATGTTGCCGGGATAGATGTCGATGCCGTGATCCAGCAGGAACACCCGCAGGAAACCGGCGCCGCCGATCGTGGCGATGAAGGCGAACGCCAGGGTCACGCCCCCGAACTGCGCGAGCACGCCCGCGGCGGAGGTGACGGTCCTCCGCAGCAGGCCCTGGGGATTCCCGGTCGCGATGACGTAAGCGAGAAGGGCTCCGGCGACGGCGCCGATGAGGGCGCTCTCCACCGAGAGCAGCACGCTGCTCATGTAGGCCTTGACGACGTATGGCTGGTTCAGGGTCTGGAGCTCGGACAGGTTGACGCTGCCGTTTTTGTCCACGAATGCGCCGGCGACGACGATCACCGTCGGCAGGAGCAGGAAAAGACCTACGTAGGCCAGGAACGGAACCGCGCCCAGCCAGGTGAGGGGCAGCCGCCGGCCGCCCTGGAGAGGGCGACCGGCGTCGATTACCGCTGCTGCGTTACCGGCAGCCGTCAAGAAATGGCTGCCGCCCAGTGGGCCGCGAGGTAGGTGCCCGCGGCGGTGGCCTGGTCAGGGCTGAGGAAGACCGGGGTTCCCGTGATGGCCGGCAGGGCCGCCGCCGCGGCGGCGTCCAGGGTTCCGGCCGACTGCATGGCCGCCATCCGCACCGGGCGGGCGCCGCCCTTCAGCCAGAAGTTCTGGCCGGCGTCGGAGTACAGGTACTCCTCCCAGAGCCTCGCGGCGGCGGGGTGCGGGGCGTTCTTGTTGATGGCCTGCGCGTAGTAGCCGCCCAGGGTCGCGTTCGACGGCACGAAGATCTTCCAGGTCGGCACGTCGGTGCCGTGCGACTGCGAGAGGTAGTCCCAGTCGAAGACGACAGGGGTCTGGCCGCTCTTCACGGTCGCGGTCGTGGCCTGGACGGGCACGAAGTTGCCCTTGACCTTGAGCTGGTGGAAGAAGTCGACGCCCGGACCGATGTTGTCGAGCGAACCGCCGTTGGCAAGTGACGCCATCATGACGCCGTTCAGCGCGGCGTTGGCCTTGGTCGGGTCGCCGTTGAGCGCAACCTTGCCCTTGAAGGCGGAGCCGAGCAGGTCCTGCATCGAGGTGACGGCCGGCACCTTGCTCGAGTCGTAGCCGATCGACATGTAGCCGCCGTAGTCCTGATACCAGAGCCCGGACGACTCCTTCTGCGCGGCCGGGATGTCCTTCCACACACCCACCTGGTAAGGCGTGAACAGGGCGGTGTTGGCGAGGGCGACCTTCATGCCGATGTCGAGCACGTCAGGCGCCCGGCTGGTCTTGCCGAGCTGGTTGACGGCGTCGACCTCGTCCTGGCTGCTCCCGTTCGGGTTGGCCGAGTTGATCTTGATCCCGTACTTGGCGGTGAAGCCGTCGATGATCGCACCGTAGTTGGCCCAGTCACGCGGCACCGCGATGATGTTGAGCTGGCCTTCAGCCTTCGCGGCCGCGACGAGCGCGTCCATGCCGCCTCCGGCGCTGGCCGAGCTCTGGGTCGACCAGTCGGTCGAGCCCGCACTCGAGGACGAGCCGCATGCAGCGACGATGAAGACCGCCGCCACGGCCAGACCCAAACGATGGAGTCGATGCCAGTTCATGCCTTGTTCACTCCCCAGTAGATGGATGGCCTGCCCTGCTCGGAGGCTCGGGCGCCGCTTCGCGGCAGGCCTATGATGCTCCGACCCTAGCCGCGTTGCAAAGAACGAGGGGGAGACGGCAGGCGATAGATTTGTTAGGCGCTGGTTAAGGTTTGGGGTGACGCCCGGTAGCCGAGGCGCCGGGACAGGTCCTCGGCCGCCTCCCGCGTCCGCCCGACGAGGGCGACGCGGGCGGACGGGTCGATGCGGTGAGCCGGCCCGCTCACGTCGACGGCGGCGATGACCTCACCGGCGGCATTGCGCACAGGCGCGGCGATTGCGTTCAGCCCCACCTCGAGCTCCTCGGAGGTGCGCGCGAACCCCGCCTCGCGGACCTCGGTGAGCTGCACCTCGAGCGCGGCGCGGTCGACGATCGTCTGCGCGGTGCGGCGCTCGAGCGGGCGCTCGAGCAGCCTTGACCGAAGGTCGTCCGGGGCGAAGGCCAGGATCACCTTGCCGCTCGCGGTGCAGTGGACGGGGGAGCGGGTGCCGAGCCAGTTGACGCTCACCACGGAGGTCGAGCCGGACGCCTGCTCGATGGGCACGATCTCATCGCCGTCGAGCACGTCGAGCGTCACGGTTTCGCCGAGCGAGCGGGCCAGCGCCTCGCAGACCGGCCGCCCGACCTGGCGCAGGTCGACCTCGCCGCGCACGGAGCTTGCCAGCTGGACCAGGCGCCGGCCCAGTCGGTACTTGGAGGTGCGGGGGTCGCGCTCGACCAGGCCGTGGCGGTCGAGGGTGGCGAGCAGGCGCAGCGCGGTCGAGCGGTGCACGCGCAGCTCGCGGGCCACCTCGGCGCCCGCGCTCCAGCCCTCTCGGGCGAGCAGATCTAGGATCGCGACCGCGCGGTCAACGGACCGGATCAGGGTGGCGTCCCGGCCCTCCGGCTCGTCACCGTTGCTCATGGCGCAACACAATAAGGAAGATTGATCACCCTCACCCGGGTCCTCTCCCTCAAGGGAGAGGAGTATACGTAGGTGTAGACTGCGGTTGGGCTCTGAGCATCTGTTGGGCGGTGCGCAACAAGCCCCCAAGCGCTGCAGCCCAGGAGGATCGGCATGAGCCGGGAAGAAGAGATCCGCGCGGAGCTTTTCGGGCACACGCTCAACGGGCACGCGCCCGAGGTCAAGGCCCTGACGGAGGAGGCGCTGGCCCTCCACATGGACCCGATGGACATCCTCTTCAAGGCCCTGATCCCCTCCCTCGAGGAGGTCGGCCGGCGCTTCGAGAAAGGTGACTTCTTCGTCCCGGAGATGCTCATCGCCGCCCGCGCCATGCAGGGCGCGCTCACCATCCTCCGGCCGCTCATCGCGGAGACCGGCGCCCGTCCTGTCGGCCGCTACGTGATCGGCACGGTCAAGGGCGACATCCACGACATCGGCAAGAACCTCTGCGTGATCATGCTCGAGGGCGCGGGCTTCGAGGTGTTCGACCTCGGCGTCAACACGCCGCCGGAGAAGTTCGTCGAGGCCGTCACCAAGCACGAGCCCGACATCGTCGGCTTCTCGGCCTTCCTGACCACGACCATGCCCATGTTCAAGGTCAACATCGAGGCCCTCCAGAAGGCGGGCCTGCGCGACAAGGTGCACATCGCGGTCGGCGGCGCGCCGGTGACCGAGGAGTACGCCAAGCACGTCGGCGCGGACAGCTATGCGCCTGACGCCTCGATGGCGACGCGGATGGCCAAGCAGCTGGTCGGCGCCCGGACCGGGGACAACAAGGCGCTCGAGCAGGCGGTGATGCTGATCGACGAGACCCTCCGCAAGGGATAGCGGCTCTTGGAAACGGTCCTCAGCTCGCGCCGTCGCGAGGTCGTGGTCTCCTTCGACCGGCCCTTCGTCATCATTGGCGAGCGCATCAACCCGACCGGCCGCAAGGTCCTGGCCGCGGAGATGAAGGAAGGGCGGATGGACCGCGTCCGCACCGACGCCATCGCCCAGGTCGCCGCGGGCGCGCACATGCTGGACGTCAACGCCGGCATCCCGGCGGCCGACGAGCCGGCGCTGCTGGTGGCGGCGATCAGGGCGGTGGGCGAGGTGGTCGACGTGCCGATCTGTATCGATTCGTCGATCATCGAAGCGCTCGAGGCCGGCCTCGCCGCCTACGAGGGCAAGGCGCTCGTCAACTCCGTCACCGCGGAGGAGGAACGCATGGCGCGGATCCTGCCGCTGGTGAAGAAGCACGGCGCCGCGGTCATCGGCATGGCCAATGACGAGACCGGGATCACGATGGTGCCCGAGGAGCGGCTGGCGCTGGCGCGGCGGATCATCGAGCGCGCCGCCGACCACGGTATCCCGCAGGAGGACGTGATCATCGACCCGATCGCGATGACCGTCGCCGCCGATCCGCTTGCCGGGCAGGTCACGCTCGCGACCATGCGCCTGATCCGCGAGGAGCTGGGCAACAACATGACATGCGGCGCGTCCAACGTCTCGTTCGGCCTGCCCGACCGGCCGACCGTGAACGCCGCCTTCCTGCCGGTCGCAATGTACGCGGGGCTGACCTGCGCGATCACCAACCCGCTCATCCCGGAGGTTCGGCGTGGCGTGCTCGCATCCGACCTGCTGCTCGGCCACGACGAGTACGCGATGAAATGGATCAGCGCGTTTCGCGCCGAGCAGAAGGAGATCGCGGCGAGGGCGGAGCAGCCGTGATCCAGCGCAAGCTGGAGGTGACATACCTGCCGTTCGACCGCTCCACGAGGGTTCCGCCGGGCACGACCCTGTTCAGCGCCGCGCACTGGATCGGCCTTCCGATCGACTCGACGTGCGGCGGCCGGGGCACATGCGGCAAGTGCAAGGTTCGGGTGCTCGGCGATCCGCTGGAGGTGACGACCGCCGACCACCGCCAGCTGCGCCAGGACGAGATCGAGCAGGGGTGGCGGCTCTCGTGCCAGGCCCGCATCTACGAAGACATTCGCTGCGAGGTCCCGCAGCTGCTGCGCGTGCCGAAGGCGGCCACCATGGGCCTCGGCCGGCTGGTCATCCTCGACCCCAACGTGCGCAAGGTCTACCTGGAGCTCGAGCCGCCAACGCTGCACGACCAGCGCAGCGACGTCGTGCGCCTGCGGGACGCGCTGGAGGTGGAGGGCCACGACATGGTCGCGGAGGTGCCGGTGCTGCGCTCGCTGCCCACAGTGCTGCGCAGCGCCGACTTCAAGATCACTGCCGTGCTCGCCGGCGAGCACCTGGTGGCCGTCGAGGCCGGCGACACCAGCGGCGAGTGCTTCGGCATTGCGTTCGACGTCGGGACGACCACGCTGGTCGGAACGCTCATGAACCTGCGCACGGGAATGGCTGCTGCGGTGCGTTCGACACTGAACGGCCAGGCGCCGTTCGGTGCGGACGTGATCTCGCGGATCAGCCACGCCATGAACGGGGCGGAGTCGGTCGATGAGCTGCGGGCCGCAGTGGTCGCGACCATGAACCAGGTCATCGCGCAGCTGTACGCCGAGGCAGGCGTCGGAGCCGATCGCACCTATGAGGCGGTGGTTGTGGGCAACGTGACCATGCTGCACCTGCTCTTAGGCATCGACCCGGCGCCGATCGCGGTCATGCCCTTTGCCCCCGCCTTCATGGAGCCCCTCGCGGTGAGCGCTTCGGAGGTCGGGCTCGCCATTCACCCGCATGGCTTCATCCAGACGCTGCCGGCGCTCGGCGCCTACGTCGGTGCGGACATCGTGGCCGGCGTGCTTGCTACGAACATCGCCCGCGACGAGAAGCTGCGCGTGTTCGTCGACGTCGGGACCAACGGAGAGATCGTGCTGGGCAACGCGCAGAGAACGCTCGCGACCGCCGCGCCCGCCGGTCCGGCCTTCGAGGGCAGCCAGATCAAGTGCGGCATGCGGGCGACCGACGGCGCGATCGAGGGCGTTCAGCTCAGCGACAAGGTGGAGCTGCAGGTCATCGGTGGAGACGTCAAGCCAGTCGGCATCTGCGGGTCGGGATTGGTCGACGCCGTCGCGCAGATGCTGCTCGCCGGCATCCTCGACCACTCCGGGCGGATGAGGTCGCGCGAAGACGTCCCGCATCACCCGCTGGCCGACCGGCTCATCGAGGTCGACGGCGTGCGCGCTTTTTCGCTCGCCGAGGGCGTCTACCTCACTCAGCGGGACGTCCGCGAGCTGCAGTTCGCGAAGGGTTCGATCGCGACCGGAATCAAGGTGCTGATGGACATCCTCGGCGTCACCACCGCCGACCTCGACGAGATCTTCCTCGGCGGCTCGTTCGGGTCTTACCTCAACCCGGAGAGCGCCAAGATCATCGGCCTCGTGCCGCCGGTGGAGGTCGACAAGATCATCGCGGTCGGCAACTCCGCGGGGGAGGGCGCGAAGATCGCACTCCTGTCGTATCGGGAACGCCAGGTGGCGTTCGAGCTTCCTTCGCGACTGGAGTACATCGAGCTTTCGGGGCGGACGGACTTCAATGACACGTTCGTAGAGGTCCTGGCCTTCCCCGTGCTCGAGACGGTTTCATGAGCACGGCCCTGGTCATCTGTGGCGCGCTGGGGTCCGAGGTCAAGGACATCGTCGACCGGCGCCGATGGGACGTCGACGTCTACGGCCTGTCCGCGTTGCTCCACCTCTATCCGTCGCGGATCGTCAGCGAGCTTCGCGAGAAGCTCGCCTCGCTCAAGCCACGGTACGAGCGCCTGGTCGTGGTCTACGGCGACTGTGGGACCGCCGGCCGCCTCGACCCTATCCTCGACGAGTTCGGCGCCGCCCGCGTCCGGGGTCCACATTGCTACGAGATGCTCGCCGGCGCCGAGCTGTTCGAGAAGGTGGCGGACGAGACCCCAGGCACCTTCTTTCTGACCGACTGGCTCGTGCGCAACTTCGACCGCGCGGTGGTACGCGGCCTGGGCCTCGACCGCTACCCGGAGATCAAGGAGATGCTCTTCGGCAACTACGAGGCGGTTCTCTACCTACGGCAGGTGCCGAACCCGCGGCTGGCGGACAAGGCGCACGAGATCGCGGTGTACCTGGGCCTGCCGCTCGAGATCAGGGACGTCGGGCTCGGCGAGCTCGAGTCGCGGCTGGCGGAATTGGTCGAGGCGTGAAGCGATTGGCAAAATACCAGGTGATGTTCTGGAAGCACATCCCGTCACAGGTCAAGGCGTGGGACGGGGCCAACGAGGTGAAGCGCATGATGCCGGACCGGTTCCAGGTCGCGATCGACGCGTTCGCCATGAAGGACGGGTCGACCGACATGGACGCATATCTCGACGGCTGGCACTGGGGTGCGGTGGAGGAGCGCGACGGCGCGCCAGACGTGGTGCTCGACGCCGTCATCGCGGAACTCGACGCCTCCAACCCACGGTCCGCATTGATGAAGCAGTGAACTACACCATCCTCGACGAGCTGGCCGCCAGCCAGCAACTCGTCAGCACCATGATCCGGATCTCAGCCGACGACACCTCGGCCCGCGTCGGCGCGTGGTCCCTGCGCGACATCGCCGCACACCTGGCGGCGAGCGAGAAGGAGAATTTCGAGCCGCGCATCCGGTCGATCGCCGCGGGCGAGGAGCCGAAGATGAACTTCTACAGCAACGACGAGAGGGACTTCAGCGGCATCCACCTCGAAGATGCGCTGAACGAGTGGGCCGAGACTCGCGCGCGCCTGCTGGACTACGTTCGCGGGTTGAGCGACGAGGAGCGCGCCCGCACAGGCGTGCACGAGCGGTACGGCGAGGTCAACGTCGACCGCTATCTCGAGATCGCGCTGGAGCACGACCGCGACCACCTGCTCGGGCTGGAGCACGTAGCCGGCGAGCTCGCTCGCTAGCACCTCGAGCGAGGCGCCTGGCCTCGATGAGCCGCGCGTCCTTTGATGTCTTGACATTGGACCTCAGCGTCGTGGCGCCCGACTGGGCGGCCGCGGCGGCCAGCTCGGTGGCGACGATCGCGTCGGAGCGGAGGTTGGGATTGCCGTGCGTCGCCATCTCCTCGGCGAGATCGGCGACCTCGGCCGCCGAGCGCACGATGGTCAGCGGCACCTCGACGATGCGAACGCGCACCGGCGCGAGGATCCGCTCGCCATCGGCGGTGTGCAGGCCCCTCGCCGCTTGGATCGCCTCCATATAGTCGGTGTAGGCCGCGGCGTCGGCGTCGACCAGGATGGTCGCCAGCTTGCGCAGCACAGCGGCCCGCTTGCCGACGTTGGCCGCGCCGATCCACTGCTCACTCGAGAGTCGCGCGGCCTTCTCCACGAGTCCGGCGGCCATCGCGACCGCCGCCGCCGCCGCCGACCCGCCGGCCGGCACCGGCTTGCTCGACGCAAGGGCGGCGAAGAAATCCTTCAGGCTTCGAGCTCTTGCTTCCGGCGTGAGATGAATTCCTTGAGCTGATCGTCGACGGCCGGGTCGATCCCCGGGTCGGGATATTCGGCCAGGAGCTGCTTCCACTTCCCCGTGGCCACCTGGTCCACAGTCTTCGCTCCCTGCCGGTTCCAGCGGTCGAAGTTGTCGGTCGACGAGATCCACG
>Ga0207646_10000284_pt1 | contig 69717 bp, 55 predicted proteins | sample KBSK5502metaG_FD_184343 | JGI IMG/M metagenome (GOLD analysis project Ga0207646, IMG submission 184343) | Corn, switchgrass and miscanthus rhizosphere microbial communities from Kellogg Biological Station, Michigan, USA - KBS K5-50-2 metaG... | ecosystem: Host-associated > Plants > Roots >... | reverse complement strand
CATGGCCAAGGCGACCGAGGTCACGAATGCATCGACCACGGGGCTGCTCGACATCCGTCGCCGTACCTGGGACCTTGCGTTGATCGAATCGCTCGCAATCCCGACATCGCTCTTCGGGCCGTTGGCCGGTCCCGGCGAAGTCGTGGGCCCGCTGCGGGATGACGTCCGAAGCGAGACCGGGGCCTCGGCCGAGACCCTCCTGACGCTTGTCGGGTCGCACGACACGGCCTCGGCCGTCGTCGGGGTGCCGGCCGGCGACGCGCCCTTTGCCTACATCGCGTGCGGGACCTGGTCACTCGTCGGGGTCGAGCTGGATCAGCCGGTCCTGACCGAGGCCAGTCGCCGCGCGAATTTCACCAACGAGGGCGGCGTCGATGATCGCATCCGCTACCTCCGCAACGTCATGGGCCTGTGGCTCCTCCAGGAGTCGCTACGCACGTGGGAGAGGCAGGGGAAGCCCGAACAGCTGCCGGCGCTGCTCTCCGCGGCGGGTGAGATCAGAGGAGACGGACCGGTCATCGACCTCGACGACCCGTCCAACGTCCCGCCCGGCGACATGCCCGCCCGAATCGCCGAGGCGTGCCTGCGCACCGACCAGGCGCCGCCGGCGACACGGGTGGCGCTGGTGCGGTGCATCCTGGACAGCCTGGCAGCAGCCTTCGGGCGGGCAGTCCATGAGGCGGCTCGGCTATCCGGCCGGACCGTTGAGGTCGTGCATCTCGTGGGCGGCGGGGCCCGCAACTCGCTGCTGTGTCAGCTCACCGCGGACGCATGCGAGCTCCCGGTCCTCGCCGGTTCGGTCGAGGCGACCGCGATCGGCAACATGTTGATCCAGGCCCGCGCTCACGGTTTGTTGTCGGGCGACCTCGAGACGCTCCGCGCCTTGGTCCGGGGGACCCAGGAAATCCGGCGGTACGAGCCACGATCCTCGATCGCGTGGCGCTGAACCTGCCGGACACGCTCGTGGCCCCGTTCGCTACGGCTAAAACGACCCACCCTTGCCCCGGGCCGGGTCGGCCGTCGTGGGGCTGGCTCGTGGATCGCGTGCGTCGAACGGCGCCGGAACGGTGTCGCCCCCCACGTTGGGAGGAGGTCCACATGGAGGGCGACGCCGACGGAATGGGCAAAGGCCGTTGGCCAGCAATTCGCCGATCATGCTACCTGATATGTGATATATGTGGCCCGCTCGTCGCCACTTGACCGGACTGAGCTGTCGCGGTCGGGGAAGAGAATGCGCGCGAGCAGGGATTGCTCAAGCCGATGTTGCTCCAGCCGACGGTCGAGGACGGGACCCATTCATTCGATGCCATCCGAATCCGGGGGGCTCGGCACGGACTCGTGACGTTTCGCCCCACAGGCGGGTGAGCTACCCTCGCTGACCATGGGATCGGATCGTCTGAACGCCAACGTCGGCGCATCGAGCCCCCTGGAATTGCGACCCTTGCAGCAGCAGATTCACGACAACCTGCTCGGCAAGATCCTTCGCGGCGAGCTGGGGCCGGGCGAAAAGATCTCGCCGCCGGACATTGCCGAGAGCCTCGGCGTCAGCGTCACGCCGGTTCGAGACGCGGTGAACCTGCTGGCGGCCGAGGGCCTCGTGCAGGTTCGGCCGCGGCGTGGGACGGTCGTGGCCCCGATGTCCGGCGAGGATGTGGCCGAGCTCTACGAGATTCGCCTGATGATCGAGCCGGCCGCCGCTGAACTCGTCGCCAGGCGGGCCACAGATGCCGAGATCGCCCGAATCCGATGGCTGGCCGAGCAGCTGGAGTCGTCGCCAGCGACCGGCAGGGACACGGTGGCTGATCTCGATGTGTATCTCGCAGAACTGTCGGTCGACGCCGACTTCCACGCCGAACTCGTCCACGCGGCCGGCAATCGCCGGCTGACGACCCTCTACGCCGGACTGCGGCCGCATGTCTCGGTCGCACGCATCAACTTTCCGAGGATGCACCGCAGCCGACCGGATCGCCGCGGCGAGCACCTTCGAGTCGTTGAAGGGATCGAGGCTCGCGACGGTGCTCGCGCGCGAGCTGCGATGACCGAGCACCTCCAGCATGCCCTCGGAGACGCGCTCCGGCGGGTCGCCGAGTCCCGGGGCTCGACAGAAACCGAAGCCACGCCACGCGCAGAGCCGTAATGGTCGCCGCCCGCTCGGTCGCCAACCGCCCGACGACAGCACTCATCACCGGCGGAGCATCCGGGATCGGGCTGGCCACTGCCCACGCTCTGGGCAGCACGGGAACGGTCGTCTACCTTGGCAGTCGCAACGAGGCGCAGGGACGCGTGGCGGTCGAGACGCTGCACCGCGCGGGCATCGATGGACGATTCATCAAGCTGGATGTCCGAGACAGCGCGTCGGTCGGCTCCGCGATCGCGGGCATCGCGGACTCGTTCGGGACTGTCGACATCCTGGTGAACAACGCGGGAATCGAGTGCGTTGGAGCCGTCCATGAACTCACCGAAGATGCCTGGGACGATTGCTTCGACACGAATCTCAAGGGAGCCTTCCTGTGCTCGCGCGCCGTGATCCCGATGATGCGATCGGGCGGGGGAGGAGTGATCATCAACAACGCGTCCAATGCCGGCCTGCTCGCTCGAGCGGACGAGCCCGCCTACTCGACCGCGAAGGCCGGCCTGGTGATGCTCACGCGATCGATGGCCCTCGGCTACGCAGCTGACCGCATCCGGGTGAACGCCGTGTGCCCGGGTCCCGTCTCGGGCACCGGGATCATGGACCGAAATCTCGCCTCCGCTGCGAACCCGGTCGCGGCGGCCGCGGGATACCGTGCCCGGGCACCGCTGGCGGCCGCCCTCGGGCGGATGATCGAGCCGGAGGAGGTCGCGGCTCTCATCGCCTATCTGTGTTCCGACGCGGCAACGATGATCACCGGCGCGATCATCCCGATCGATGCCGGCAAGAGCGCTGGACCCGCGCGCTGATTCGTTGGATGGATCGGCGCCTCGCGGCGCGCGACCCTCAGTCGTCGATGGCTCGAAAGACGAGGACCTCGCCCGGACGCGTTTCGACCGTTAACACGTCGCCAGCGACGACATTGCTCCAGCCGTCGCGCAAGATGTCGACCCGGCCGGGCCATGGGTTGATGACGCTCAGCGAACCACCGACCTCGGCGGCGACACGGAGCCATTGGACCTGCCCCTGGGCGAAGCTGGCACTCACGAGGAACGCGCCGACCGCCCGAAGATCCTGAAATGCGCCATCCAGACCGTCGGGCCAGTTCGGGAAGAGGCGTAGTTGGCCGGTGTAGCTCTGGAGCAGGCACTCGTTGATCACGACCGGCAACGAGAAGTTCTCGAACCAGATGCCCATCCGCGCCATGTAGTCGTAGGGCGTCTCGTCGAGGTACCGTCCGCCGACCTGGAGGACCATGTTCGTACAGGTGCCGTTGGGCAAGAGGCAGTAGTCGATCTGACGCTTGAATCGTTCCAGGTCCAGCACGCCCAGCCGAGCGCCCTGGAGGTTCTGGAACACGAGCTCGTTCCCACCTTCGGTCCGCTGGTTGCGCCAGGTCGTCAGCGCGATCTCCAGCTCTGGAGGCGGCGAGTGCAACCCGACGTCTTCGCCGGGGAACACGCACGCCAGCGGATTCGGCGTGTTATAGATCTGCTCTGACGATTCGCCCGAGACCGACACGAAGACGGTCCCCCATTCACTCTCCGCCGTTGGGTAGGCGGGGAAGTGCTGAAGGATGTCCTGGACCTCCGACATCAATACCCGCTCGATCTCCTCCAACCCGAGCAGCCGGCACGCCCGCAGGTACGCATCGAACACGAACTTCGTCAGCGTCAGGTCGACGTTGCAGTCGGCGGAGAATCTCGGATCGACCCGAAGCCCGTGGAGTTCGGGCACGACCGTCGGATAGATGTGGTAGTCGTCATCGTCCCACTCAGACCCTCGCGTGCGGGCGCGCCGGATGTAGGCGTTCAGGAACTGCACCGCCTCCCGGATCGGACCGAACGCCCGATCGCGCAGGAACTCCGTGTCCATCGTGTAGAGGTAGTGCCACCACAGGCTTTGCACGACCCAGGGCGTCTCGCACACCTCGGCCCCCCAGGTGGGCACGGGATAGGGCATCTGGTGCATCTCCACCGGATATGCCGAGTGGGGGAAGAAGGCGCCAGGCAGTCCGTAGTAGTCGCGAGCCCACGCCCGGCTCACCGGCAGCAGGAAGTCGACGAGATCCGCGTACGCGAGGTGCTTGTCGAGATGATTCGAGGAAAAGGTGACCCAGAACGGCTGCTCCAGGTTGTAGTTCGTGTGGTAGTCGCCGTGCCAGGTCGACCCGATCCGCTCGTGGCTCCAGTTCGCGAACAACCCTGGACAGTTGACGCCCGGCCGGACCGCGCAATTGAGGAAGTACAGGTTGCGATACCAGGTTCGCTCGAGGAGCTCGTCGCCGAGCCGGACGCCTGAGCCCATCCAGTAGTCGTGCCACGCCTTTCTGGCGCGCGCCGATGAGACCTCGTAAGCCGCGCTCGTTGGCTCCGGCGCCCCGGGTTGTCGGGGGACCTCGCGGTCGAGTCCCTCATGCAGTCGCACGGAAGCGACGAATGGTCCGGTCTGCACCAACCCGGGTGCGACGGATCCATGGACGCGAAACCCCAGGCCGAGGGCCCTGTCCTTGTTGCGCTCATCTCCGAGCGGGGACAGCACCTGCCGGAAGGCCAGGGTATGTCCGGTTGAGGTTGACGCCGCCGGAACTCCGGCCGCCGGGATGAGCCGCGCCCGATCGAAGGGCGCCCGAATTGGTTTGCGGTCGGCGTCGAGCATTCGCATCCAGAGCGTGTCATCCGTCATCTCGACGAAGAGCTCCAGGGTCTCCGGCGCGCCGTCCACCAGGAAGGAGATCTCGCAGACCCCGGTGTCGATCCGGACGCGGTGCCCGATCAGCTCCGCGGTGCGGCGGTCGAAACCGAGGAGCAACGATCCGCACGGCCACGGGCGCGGATACTCCTCGTCGTAGTTCGCCGCGGCCATCGCGCAATAGGCCTTAAACCACGCGTCGGGGTAGAACCCGAGGTCGATGGTGATCTCCGTCTTGCCGTCGGGCGAGAACCCAGGCGTTTGCACACCTGCCGTATCTGGCCTTGTCGAGCTCTTGAGGCGCTCCCACACCTCGTCGAAGGTCAGGAGCTTGTCCCGATTGTTCTCGGCCAGACGGATGTCCCAGACGTTGTTGTGCCCGAAGTAGAGGACCACGGCGTCGGGCCGCGTGCAGACGATCACCCCCAGCCCGCCGTTGCCCAGCACGCCGCCTTCGAAGAAGTCCGGGGCGGGCTTGTCCACCTCGATCGCGTGACGTGCCGCACGCTGCTGCGGATCGAAGGTCTCGTCGGCGAGCGCTGATGCCGCGTCCGGCGACGGCGACATCAGGCGAGCGCGACGAGAGGTGTCCGTGGATTCGTCAGGCGCCATCATCGATCCGCCCTCTTCCTCGGCTTCGAGTTGACGCCCCAGATTGGCACAGATGATAATGCCATTTAGGGAGGCCGGGCGTGCGCAAGCCGCGCTGCTCGCCCAAGGAGGAGTGGCGGTGGACGGCCCGGACACCAATCCATGGCGGCGGACCTTGCGGCCGCTGGTCATCGCTCATCGCGGTCAATCAGCACAAGTCCCTGAAAATACGCTCGACTCGTTCGCCCGAGCGATGGAGCTCGGCGCCGAGCTGATCGAGGGCGATGTGCAGCTGAGTCGCGATGGTCGCCTGGCGATGATGCACGGAACCCTGGAGCAATCGACGAACGGGAGCGGATACGCCGGGGACTTCACCTGGGACCAGCTGGAGCAGCTCGATGCCGGCGGTTTCTTCGGCCCTGAATTCGCCGGGCTGCGAATCCCCAGTCTAGAAGCGGTTATGGACCTTGCCCGGGACCGGGATGTCCCGGTGTGCATCGACGTGAAAGGTCGCACCCCGAGCGACGCAGCCGCCGCCGCCGTGGCTGTCGCCGACCTGATTCGCAGTCGCGCCGAAGGCGATCGGACGCTCATGAACTGTTTCCATTACGACGCGTTCCCCGCCGCGCGGCGGATCCTGCCCGGGATCGATGTCGTCCCGGACGTCACGGCCGAGATGTCAGATGATCCGATTGCGACCGTGGAGCTGGCTCGGGCGCTCGGAGCGCCGATCACGATGCATCACGCCGACATGCCGACATCGACGGTCTCGGCACTCCACGGGGCGGGCGTGGCCGTTTGGGTCTGGGGCGTCAAGGACGAGGCGAGCATCGTTCGGAGCGTTTCGCAGGGCGTCGACGGCATCCTGAGCCAGGACGTAGCGGCGCTGGTGGAGGTGGTCGATCGTCTTCGCCCCCGTGTCGGGCCCGCGCCGGCCGTAACGTGAGCGCGCATGCGAAGGTCATTCAGCGCCCGATTCCCGAGCGGGCGCTCCAGGACTTCGCGGCGATGCTCCGGATTCGACTGACGGAAGAAGCGATCCTGACCTTGCGCCTCGCGGGCACCATCGTCGGCTCCGTTCATCTGTCGAACGGTCAGGAGGCGATTCCCGTCGGCGTCATCGGGGCGCGTGAGGCGCATGACGTCGTGTTCGCGACGTATCGAGGCCACGGCTGGGCGCTTGCCTGCGGACTGCCGGTTGCGGCGCTGCTTGCAGAGGCGTGTGGACGCGCGAGCGGGGTCAACGGAGGGCGCGGAGGGTCGGCCTACTTGAGCGATCCTGATCACGGCTTCTACGGCGAAAACTCCATCGTGGGAGCCGGCGTGCCCATTGCTGTCGGGGCCGCCCTGGCCGCTCGCTATGACGGAAGCAACCGGGTCGCGATCGCGGTCTTTGGCGACGGCGCCCTCAATCAGGGGTCGGTCCACGAAGCGATGAACATGGCATCTGCGTTCGGTCTGCCCGTCGTGTTCGTGTGTGAGAACAACGGCTACTCGGAGCTGACGCCGATCGAATCGATGGTCAAGGATCCGATTCTGAACCACCGGGCCAAGGGATATGGGTTCAGGGGGGTCCGGGTTGAAGGAAACGATCCTGCGGCCGTCCGCAGCGTTGCTGCCGAGGCGATGGACCGCGCCCGAGGCGGCGGCGGACCGACGCTGATCGAGGCGATGACGCAGCGGATCGTCGGCCACATGGTCGGCGACGCGGAGCGGTACCGGCGGGAAGGCGAGCTCGATGCTGCTCGCCGCGATGAGCCATTGGCACGACTGCGACGACACTTCACGGAAGCCGGAATGGACGAGGCGGCGATCGCCGAGCTCGAACGACCGGTTCGCGACGAGGTTCGGGAGGCGATCGACAAGGCGACGGCAGCCCCACTTGCGGACGCGTCGACGGTGTTGGATCACCTCTATGGTTGAGGTTCACCTCCCCACTGAACCGGGGGTGGCGAGCTTGACGGTGGCGAGCGCCGTGAACGCGGCGCTGGACCGGGCGCTCGCCGAGTTCCCAGAGGCGCTGCTCTTCGGCGAGGACATCGCACTTCCGGGTGGGGTGTTCGGCTGCACCAAGGGACTCGTGGAGCGCCACGGCGAACGGGTCTTCGATACGCCGATCAGCGAGTCGGCGATCCTGGGCGCGGCCCTGGGTGCTGCGCTCATGGGCCGCCGGCCGATCGTCGAGATCATGTGGGTCGACTTCACGCTGGTCGCGTTCGACCAGATCGTCAATCAGGCCGCCAACATCCGATACGTGTCAAACGGACGGCTTCATGCACCGATGACGATCCGCACCCAGCAGGGGGCGATGCCCGGCTCGTGCGCCCAGCATTCGCAGAGCCTCGAAGCGCTGTTCACCCACATTCCGGGGCTGCGCGTCGCGATGCCCTCCGGGCCCCAGGAGGCGTACTCGCTGCTCCTGGCCGCGATCGCGTGCGAGGATCCGGCGGTCGTGATCGAGCATCGGGGCATGTACCCAGTGTCGGGTGATGTCCGATTGGGCGAGCCGATCGAACCGGTCGGCGGCGCGCGCGTCGTAAGGACGGGAACCAGCCTCACCATCATCGCCCTCGGCCCGATGGTCCAGGTCGCGCTCGATGCCGCGACGACGCTCGCCGCCGAGGGAATCGAAGCGGAAGTCATCGACCCCCGCTGGCTCGCTCCAATCGATACCGCGACCGTGGTCGCCAGCGTGTCGCGCACCGGCCGCCTCGTCGTCGCGCACCAGGCCAACATCACGAGCGGCTTCGGGGCCGAGGTGGCCGCGCGGATCGCCCACGAGGCCTTCTGGTCGCTGGAGGCGCCGATCGAACGGGTTGGCCTTCCCGACATCAGGATGCCGGCCGCCCCAAACCTCCAGGCCGCGCTCCTGCCGACAGCGTCGGACATCGTCGCCGCAGCGCGCCGTGTGGTCGCGCCCTGAAACCGTGCAGTTCCTGGTTCGTGCTCAGATCACGATTCCCCTGGACATGCCGCCGGACGAACGCGCGCGGCTCGTCGCGCTGGAGGCTGGTCGGGGCCGCGAGTTGATCGCGATGGGCAAGCTTCGGCGCATCTGGCGGGTGCCTGGCCGCTGGGCAAACGTCGCGGTCTATGAGGCCATCGACGCCACAGAACTTCACGCGTTGGTGAGCTCGCTCCCGCTGTGGCCCTGGATGGACGTGTCCGTTGAGGCTCTCGCAACCCATCCGCTCGAGGTCGGCGACTCCGGATCGGCCGGAGACGATGAGGCCCACGGAGCATGAGCGGTCGGTTTGGGGACGCGGTCGTTCTCGTCACCGGAGGTGCCGGTGGGATCGGCGCCGCCGTGGCCCGGAACCTCGCTCGGGACGGAGCCCACGTCGCTGTCGCTGATCGAGATCTCTCGCGGGCGGAACGGATCGCCTCCGAGATTGCAACGTCGGGCGAAAGGGCTTCCGCGCATTGGCTGGACGTCTCCGACGCCGCGTCCGTGCGGGATACCGTCGGTGACATCAGGGCGCGCTTTGGCCTGATCACGCACGCCGTGGCGGCGGCCGGCATCATCGCCACCCGCTCGTTCCTCGACCTGACCGACGAAGAATGGGATCGGACGCTGGCCGTCAATCTTCGAGGCACGTTCCTGACGTTCCAGGCGATCGCGCGCCAGTTGGTCGACGCGTCCCGCGGGGGCAGTTTGGTGGCGATCTCGTCGGTCGCCGGCCGTGGTGGGCGCCCAAGCGCGAGCGACTATGCCGCCAGCAAGGCCGGGGTGATCAGTCTGGTTCGTTCGGCGGCGCTCGCCCTCGCCGCGAATGGGATCACGGTCAACGCGGTGTGCCCCGGCATCGTCGACACGGACATGACCCGCGCCATCCATGCAGAGCGCGCGATCCTGGCGGGTGTCACGGCAGAGGAGTCCCTCGCTCGCCTGGCAGCGACCATCCCTCTCGGCCGGATGGAGACGGCAGACGACGTCGCGCATGCGGTTGCATTTCTCCTCTCCTCGGAGGGGAGCTACATCACCGGCCAGGCGCTCAACGTGTGCGGCGGTCTTGAATTCGACTGAGCGAGTGAGGTTGGAACGACATGTACGGCGTGTGGCATTTCAGCTTCACGGTCGCCGACATCGAACGATCGATCATCTTCTACCGGGACCTGCTCGGTTTCGAGCTGGTCCATCGCCAGGAACAGGCGAACGAATACACCCGTCGGTTGGTTGGATACACCGATGCACACCTCAAGGTGGCGCAATTCGCACTGCCCGGACAGCCACGGGGCCGTTCGACGCACGATCTGGAGTTGCTCGAGTTCGTCGCGCCGCGCGGGACCCGGGGTGACATTGGGATCTGCAATCCCGGAGCAGCGCACCTTGCCATGGGTGTCGATGACATCCAGGTCCGATACCGTCGGCTAGCGGACGCCGGGGTTCATTTCTTCTCCCCGCCGAATCTGATCACGGCAGGGATCAACGAAGGTGGGTTCACCTGCTATTTTCACGATCCGGATCAGATCGTCCTCGAGATGGTCCAGCCGCCGGACGTCCAGGGCCGATCGGATCCCGCAAATGCGGAGATCCTGCGCTGATTGCGCGATTGTCCAGTCAGGCGGAGCACATTCTGGAGGCTTCGCCGACTACAGGGTCAGCTCCGTCACGAAGCGGCTACGGTCCGGGCGATACAGGTCGCGGGCGTACTCGACGGCTCGCCCGAGGGCGTCCCACGAGACGCGTTCCACGAGCATGATCGGACTTCCGGCAGGGATCCCGAGGACCGAGGCATCGGATCCCTGCGCCGTCGCGACTTCGAGGGATTGCCGTGCGCGGACGGGGCGGGCGCTGAACTCTCGGCCCATGAGGCGATAGATCGATGAATGCTCGAGATCCATCGCCAGCAGACCCGGGACGACGGCGGCCGGGAAGTAGGACGTCTCGAGGACGACGGGAACGCCGCGCGCGCTGCGGATGCGCACGATCCGGTATACCGGTTCCCCGACCGATAGGTCAAGAACGCCCGCGAGGTGGCGGGTCGCGAGCATGTCCTCCCGCTCGAGGAGGCGGCTCACGGGCATGACGCCCTGGCCGACGGTGTCCTCGAAGAAGCCGCGCAGCTTGCTTGCATCCTGGCGCAGCTTCGGTTCGGCGACGAAGGTGCCACTGCCCTGGCGACGCACGATGAGGTCGCGCTGGACGAGCCGATCCATCGCCGCGCGAACCGTCATGCGGCTGACACCGAGCTGCCGCGTGAGCTCGCGCTCCGTGGGCAGCATGTCGCCGGCGGCGAACTCGCCGGCCTCGATGCGATCGGCCAGTTGCTCCTCGATCTGAAGGTAGGCGGGCACGCTCCGACTCAGGGGCACGGTCCGCGAAGGTCCGTCGTTCAGGTAGTCATTGGCCGACTTCGGCGCCTTCATACCTCTCCCAACAATGGACTGGACATCCGATCCGGATCTGACGCGCGTCAACCAGAGTATCGCCTTGGTCCATGGAAGGCGAGAACAGTCGGGCGGGCCTCGATCGATCCGGGGTGCCGCGGATCTCCCGGCTGTTTGGCGGGGCCGACCCGGACGGGGCTGGCCGCCGCAAGGTCTGCCGATGAGCCCTGGCGTGGCTGTCCATCCGTCCCGCTGGGCCGCTCTGCGTCGGCGTTGACACTCGATGATTGGTCTATACAATCGCGCCATTGGTCCGCGAGTGGGAGGATGGTGTGACGACCGAGCGTGCCCGAGTGGTCGTCGTCGGGGGCGGGGTGATTGGCTGCGCGGTCCTGCGCGAGTTCGCGCGCCGAGGGATCACCGGCATCCTGCTCGAGGTCGAACCTGACCTCGGTGAGGGCGCCTCGAAAGCCAACAGTGCGATCCTCCATACCGGATTCGACTCCAAGCCCGGCACGATCGAGTCAACGATGCTACGACGGGCGGCCGCCCTGTGGCCGGCGGCGCTCGACGAGCTGAATGTCCCCTTCCTGCCGCTCGGCGGCCTCATGCTCGCTCGGACTGCTGACGAAGTGCGCCGATTGACATCCGAGATCGCGGCGAACGCGACCGTCCTCGGCGTTTCCACGGATGTGCTGGATCGAGCCGCGGTCCGCGAGGTTGCGCCGTACCTCGCGGACGACGTGACCGCCGCGCTCTCGATCCCCGGCGAAGGCGTGGTCGACCCGTTCTGGCTCACGCGCGCGTACGCGGAAGCGGCGATCTCGGGCGGCTCCGAGGTGCGCCTGGGTCAGGCCGTCATGGGCCTCGAGCTTGCGGCGGACGCAGTCACCGTTCGGCTGGCCGACGGGTCGGCGATCCACGCGGAGCAGGTGGTCGACGCGGCCGGCTTGCGCGCCGACGAGGTGGCGGGCCTCGCCGGCGACACGTCGTTCGGCATCACGCCGCGCAAAGGCCAGTTCCTCGTGTCCGAGGAGGCGTTCGGCGTCGATCGCATCGTGCTGCCGATCCCGGGGCCCCACGGCAAGGGCATGTTGGTCACGCCCATCGTCTTCGGCGGCCTGCTGCTCGGGCCAACGGCGATTGACGCGACCGACAAGGACGATCGCTCAACGGATCCCGCCGAGGGCCTCCGGATCCTGGCCGCATGTCAGGCGATGGTGCCCGCACTCGTGGCAGCGGTCCCCGTGCGCCAGTTCGCGGGACTCCGGCCCGTCAGCTCCACTCGCGATTTCATCCTGCGCCCCTCGGCCATCTCGGATCGGCTGTATCTCGCGGCGGGTATCCGCTCAACCGGGATCTCGACGTCGCCGGCTGTCGCGGAGGCGGTGGTCGACGAGGTCCTTGCCCGCCGCGGCTGGCCGGCGAGCGTGCCTCACAGAGCGCTGCCGGCGCCGCCGATCGACCTGTCCGGGCCTCCCGGCGAAATCGTCTGCCTGTGCCGATCGATCGGCCGGGGCGAGATCGAGGCGGCCTGCCGTCAACCCACCGCACCGCGGACCCTGGACGCCATCAAGCGCCGAAGCGGAGCCACCTTCGGCGATTGTCAGGGCAACCTGTGCAGTCTCGATGTTGCTCGGATCGTTGCCACCGAGCGCGCCATCCCCGTTTCGGCCGTGGAGAAGCACCGTCGGGGCTCCTGGCTCTGGGAAGCCGTCGCCGACCCCGCGCCCGCCGATCGTCGAGGGGAGCCCGCGGAGATGCCCAGGAGCGCCGACGTCATGGTGATCGGCGCCGGGGTCGCGGGCCAAGCGGCAGAACGAGCGGCGACCGAGGCGGGTGCATCCGTCGTCGGAGTTGACCGACGCACCGGTGCCACGGTGGTCGGCCTGTCACGAAGCGATGGCGGCGGGTGGGTCGCGCTGGTCCAGTCATCGGCGGCCAGCGCCGAGATCCGTGTTTCGTCCGTGATCGTGGCCACGGGTGCGTACGTCGAGCCGCGCGAGCATCGGCCCATCGCCGGCGGCAGGCCTGCCGGCGTGATGACGAGCGACCTCGCATGGCAGCTCCTGCGACACGGCCTGCGACCCGGGCGGGTCGTCGCCCTGGTCGGCGATGGGAGCGTGGTCGACGAGCTCTCGGCCGCCCTGGTCGATGCAGACGCACGGGTCATCCGTCTCGCGGAAGCACCGGACGCGCTCCGAGGGGAGATCCGCCTCGAAGGGGTCCGTACCGCGGACCGCTGGCATGACGCCGATACGCTCGTCCTTGCCGATCGGCTCCTGCCCCAGGCCTTCGTGCTCCGAGGATTGGGACTGACCGACGCGCGGCCCGGCACTCCGGCCCCTGCCGATGCGGACGGCCGCCTCCCGCTCGAAGGCCTGTGGGCCGCGGGCTGCGTCGTCAACCCGAGCCTCGACCATCGCACCTGCGCCGAACAGGGGGCGCTCGTTGGCCGCCGCGCGGCTGAGGCAACGGCCAGGAACAAGGATGGGCCGGCCCCCTCGCGCGCGGCGGCGCGATGAGCGTGCTGGTTCGCGACCGGGCGGTCATCCACGGCTCTCCGGACGCCATCTGGGCTTTGCTCGAGGACCCGCTCGCGCTGGCCCGGGTCCTCCCGGGTGCGGAATCGATCGTCGCCACCGCCGACCGCACGTTCCACGGCGTCCTGGCCAGCAAACTGCAGTTCCTGACGATTCGCGCCGACGTCGACGCCGTGTTTCGTGACGCCGACCCGCCGCGGCACGTGCGCCTTGAGATGGCCGGCCGGCCGCGCGGCCTCGTCGGCTCGTTCACCGTGTCCGTCCCGTTCGACCTCACGGGGGTGGTCGCGCCCTCGTCGCCGACCGGATCCTCAGCCGTGGTGACGGAGGTGAACTACGCGGTTGAACTTCAAGTCACGGGGCGGCTGGCCTCATTCGGGACGCCGCTTCTGCGTGACACGCTCCGACGCCAGGTCGCGGTCCTCCTGGCCAACGTCGATCGCGAGCTGGCCGAGCGCGCTGCGGGACGTCCAGGTTGAGTGCGGACTTGCTCCTGGCCATCGACCAGGGCACGACGTCGACGCGGGCGATGGCCTTCGATCGCAGGCTGCAGCCCGTCGCGAGCGCCAGCGTCCGGCTCCCGACCGCCCATCCGGCGCCGGGTTGGGTCCAGCAGGACGCGGAGACGATCCTCGAATCGGTGATCGAGTCGGTGGCGCGCGTGCTGGATGAGGTCGGCGGCGCGGATCGCATCGCTGCAGCCGGGCTCGACAACCAGGGCGAGACGGTCGTCGCCTGGGACCCCGAGACATGCCGGGCGCTCGCGCCCGCCATCGGCTGGCAATGCCGCCGCTCGCAGCCGATCGTCGAGCGCCTTCGCGAGGCAGGACTGGGAGGCCCGATCCGGGAACGGACGGGTCTGCCCCTCGATCCCTACTACTCAGCGAGCAAGCTGGCGTGGCTCCTGGAGCACAACGGAGACGTGCGCGCGGCTTCGGCTCACGATCGGTTGCGTTTCGGGACGGTGGACGCCTGGCTCACGGCTCGCCTGGATGGGGGCGACGCACGGACCGACACGTCGACTGCGTCGCGGACGCAGCTGCTGAGCCTTCGCGCCCTCGCCTGGGATCCGGACCTCCTGAGCTGGTTCGGGATCCCGGCGGCAACGTTGCCGAGGGTCGTCGCGACGGCGGGCGATCTCGGGCAGCTGGCCCATCCGCGTTGGCGGGGCTCGCTCGCCCTGAGGGCCATGGCATGTGACCAGCAAGCGGCACTAGCCGGCCATGGCGGGTTCGCCTCGGGTTCGATGAAGGCGACCTACGGAACCGGGGTGTTCGTGCTGGCCAATGCCGGGATGCTTCGGGAGGCGACGATCGAGCTCGAGACCTCGATCGCGTGGACGCTTCCCGGAGATCCGACGACGCCGGCCGTCACCGCGTCGGTCCTCCAGGGTGGCGTCCTCGCGGCCGGGGCCCTGGTCGATTGGCTCCGCGACGGTCTCGGCCTCATCGACGATGTCACCGCGACCGAGGCGATGGCGTGGAGTGTCACGGACGCCGCCGGGGTGAAGGTTCTGCCTGCGCTTGCGGGGCTCGGAGCGCCATGGTGGAGGCCCGAAGCGCGAGCCGTCGTCGCCGGGCTGACCGCAGGTGCCCATGGGGCGCATGTGGTCCGCGCCGCGCTCGATGGCATCGCCCAGCGTGTCACGGACGTGGTGGAGGGCATGACGGCGGTCCTGCCGGAGGCGCCGGTTCGATTGCTCGTCGACGGCGGCATGACGACGAACTCATACCTCATGCAGCGTCAGGCCGATTTGCTGGGTCTCCCCGTCGACGTCGCTTCCGTGGAGGAGTCGACCGCGCTCGGGATCGCCGGACTGGCCGGTCTCGGGGCCGGCCTGTTCGAGGTCGCTGCCATCACTGCCGCTAACCCGACGCGGGCAAGGTACGACCCCGGCCTCGACAGGGCCGAGCGACAGGCGCAGCGAGAGGCCTGGTGCAGGTTCGTTTCCGCCGCGGCGGCGCTCTGATGATCAGCTGTTGATGCTGTCGCCGTCGACCTCGGCGACTGTGCATCGGAGTGCGAAGGATGGCCTGGGACAGGCGGTGGTCGCTCACGTGGGACTATTGACAGGACGACTAGATTGGTTCAGACAACCATGCCACTGGCATTGCGTCGCAAGCGGAGGAGGACTGCCTCTCGATGGCAAGTTCTGTCGCCAGTTCAAGTCGGGACGGGGTAAAGAATTCCGCCATGAGGAGACCGGCCAAATGATCCGTCGAAGCCCCAACCGGGCTGTCATCCCGGCGATCATCGCGTTGATCGTTGCAAGTTGCGGCGGTTCCGCCACGTCGCCCTCGGTCAGCTCGAGCGCGCCCGCTGCGGCCAGCCAAGCACCCTCGACATCGGGCGGGGCGACCGCACCGGCCTCGGCGAGTGCAGGCATGTCTAAGGACGACATCGCGGCTGCCCTGAAGGCCGAGGGCAGCGCCGTCACCATCAAGAGCTGGGGCTTCAATGGCCTCGGCAAGACCCTCTTTCCCTACATATTCAAGCAATACACTCAGGCAACCTACGGCGTCCCAGTGACGGTCACGTGGGACGACACCAACGGTGCGCTCCAGCAGGCCCAGCAGGCCAACAAGCTGCCGAGCGAGATCGGCCTCGACGTCATCGACAGCGAGGAAGATCACACGCCGGAGCTCCAGGAGCTGGGCTGGATCGAGAAGATCAACGATCCCAAGTACGACAATGTGCTGACCAACTGGGCGGGGGTCGACCCGGCCTACGTCGTCCAAGACGGCCTGGGCATCATCTACCAGGGCTTCGAGGACCTTTGCATTGTCGCCCGCAAGGACAAGGTCGACGTGAGCGCCATCAAGGATTGGACGGACCTGGCGAACCCGGCCCTCAAGGGCAAGATCGTGATGTACGCGATCCCGGCCGATCCCCGCGGTCAGGCCATCTTCTATGCGATGCTGACCTCCCTAATCAAGGCTGGCACCATCCAGGGCAGCGTCACGGATCCCGCATCGATCACGGCGGGCCTCCAGTGGTTCAAGAAGAACATCGCGCCCAACGTCCTCCAATTCGCCGATATTGACGTCATGCGCACCAAGCTCCAGTCCGGCGAGATCGGCGTCGCACTGACCTGGAACTCGTACATTCGCGGCATCCTGTCCGCCGATTGGAACGTTCGCGACCAGGTCGCCGTGCCGATCTATCCGGCGTCCGGTTGTCCTGGCGATCGCGAGACCCTCCGGGTGGCCAAGGGCACCACGCATCCCGTCACTGCTCGGGTTCTCATCAACTGGATGCTGAGCCCGGACTTCATCAGCGCCGGCTGGACCCAGGATCCATCGACAGGGGTCGAGACGAATAGTTGGAACCTTTCAAAGCAGGATTACCTCCAGGCCTACTTTGGGGGCCTCAACGCCGACGAGCGGAAACTTGCTCCGAAATGGGCGGCCCCGTACTACCCGCCCGATCCCGCGGCGGCAACGCTGAGCCTCGACTTCTCGTTCGCCGCGAAGAACAACGAGACGATCTCGAACCAGTACAAGGCGCTGCCGTAAGGCAGCGATAGGAGGCTCAACCCCCCAGAGGGCGACGATGACCGCGGCCCGGCCGGACCTCCTCGTCGATTCGCCACACGCTCGAGTCGCCACCCGGCGACTCGAGCGTGCTCTTCCGTACCTCCTGGTCGCACCGGTGATGATCTACATCATCATCGTCCTCGTCATTCCGGTGCTGATCGAGATCTACTACAGCTTCCTCACTCGCGAACAGGGTGTATACGCCTATCACATCGTCCGGAAATTCACGCTCGACAACTATGTCCAGGTATTTGCCCAGCGCTACATCCTGGAGAGTCTCGCCTTCACGATCGGGATCTCGTTGGTCATCGCAGCCGGCACGGTCGTGCTCGGCCTGCCCGTGGCCCAGTTCCTCGCCCGCGGCACCGGGCGCGGCAAGATCTTCGTCGAGATGTCGCTGCTGCTGCCGCTATTCGGAGACATCTTCACCGGATACGCGCTGCTCTACGCGTTCGCACCGCAAGGCATCGTCAACTGGTTCCTGGTCGGGATCGGCCTGATCCGGGAGCCGCTGCACCTCGTGAATCAGCCGATCTCGGCGGTGATCGCGATGATGCTGCCGAGCCTGTCCGTGCTCCTGATTCGGGGCGCCCTCGCGCGCATCGATCCGGTCTACGAGGAGGCCGCGCAGATGCTCGGCGCGAATCCGTTGCGCGCCTGGTTCGCGACGACGTTCAAATTGGCCCGGGTTGGGGTAGCCGGAGCCTTTCTGTTGACGTTCATCGGCGGAACCGGTGCATTCACCATCCCTGTGATCCTGGTCAACGCCGACAACGGTTGGATCAGCACGCAACTCAGGGGCCTGTTCCTTGACAGCAACGTGCCGCTGGCTTCCTCGCTGAGCATCGTGCTGACGATCCTCACGGCCGTCCTGGTCTACGTCTACATCCGTCTCACCGACACGCGAGCGGACGTCCAGCGCTATGTGGGGTAGCCGATGGACGGTGCTCGTCGGGCGACGCCTGATTCAGGTCTACGCGATCACTGCCGCGCTGATTCTGGCCTACCCGACCGTGCAGCTGTTCATCGTCGCGGCGAGTGACGACATCGTCTTTCCGCCGCGCTATTTTTCATTCACCGCATTCAACCTGGACAAGCTGCCCACGCTGCTCGAGACAATGCCGTTCAGCATTGCCCTCGGCCTGGCCACGACAGGCGTGCTCCTGGCGCTGGCGATCCCGACGTCCTACGCCACCCAGCGGATGCAATTCCGGGGACGGGCGCTGGCGTCGGCGGCGATCTTCCTGCCCGTCATCATCCCGGGAGTGGGCTATATGGTAGCGCTCGGAACCGCGTATATCCTGGTCTTCCCCGACCTGATCGGTTCATTTGCCGGCGTGCTGCTGCCGACCGTCATTTTCAACCTGGTGTGGATGGTCCGGGCCGTCCAGAGCTCACTGTCGGTCACGGATCCCGCCTACGAGGACGCCGCGTTGATGCTCGGGGCGAGCAGGATCCGCGCGTTCTTCACGGTCACGTTGCCCGCCATCGCGCCGGGGATCGCAGTCGGCGCGATGATCACGTTTGCCAACTCCACCACGGCGTTCACGGCTCCGTACTTCCTTGGCCGAACCACGGCTCTCACGACGACCGTGGGGATCTTCAATGAGCTAAGCCGCAACAGCCTGATCCCGAGACTTGCCGCCGAAGCCCTGATCGTCGAGCTCATCGTGATGTCGTTTGTCGTGGCCGCCTACTTGATGGCCCGCAAGCGGTTCCGAGGTTTGATCATTTGAGCGCTGTCATGCCCGGCGCGAGCCTCCGGATCGAGCACCTGACCAAACGCTTCGGGGCTGTGGCGGCCGTCGACGATGTGAGCTTCGACGTCGCCGCCGGCCAGTTCGTGGTCCTGCTCGGACCGTCGGGGTCGGGCAAGACGACGATCCTGCGGATGGTCGCCGGCCTCGAGGTCCCGACCAGCGGTCGGATCTGGTTCGGCGACCGCGACGCGACGCGGACGCCAGCCCACAAACGCGGGGTTGGCTACGTCTTCCAGCGGCCGTCGATGTTCCCGCACTACACGGTCCGGGAGAACATCGGCTGGGGTCTGAAGCTGCGAAAGATGCCGCGGGCCGAAATCGAGCGGCGGGTCACGGCCATGATCGACCTCGTCCAGCTGCACGGGCTCGATGACCGCTACGCGACCCAGCTGTCGGGCGGCCAGGCGCAGCGCGTCGTGATCGCCCGGGCGCTGGCGCCCGATCCCCCGATCCTCCTGCTGGACGAGCCGCTCAGCGCACTGGACGCCAAGCTGCGCGACGAGCTGAAGGACGTCATCGCGGACGTCCAGCGGCGCACCAGGAAGACGATGGTGATGGTGACTCACGACCAGCGCGAGGCCCTGTCCCTCGCCGCGAAGGTGGTCGTGATGGATCTGGGCCGCATTGCCCAGCTCGGTTCGCCGGCCGACGTGTACCGTCATCCAGCGACCGCCTTCGTGGCCAGCTTCGTGGGCAACACGAACCTCGTGCACGGGACGGTCACCACCGTCCTTGCGAACCGGCGCATGACCGTCCGCGCGCTCGGGCAGGAGATTGATGTGCGCAGCGAGGACGGGCTCACGCCGGGCGACGCCGTGTCGCTGAGCCTCCGACCCGACGACCTCGAGGTCATCGAGGGACGTGATCGCTCGGCCTTCCCGTATGTCTTCGAGGGCCACGTCCGGAACGTGGTCTTCATCGGCGGGATCCTCCAGATGGAGGTCGATGTCGCCGGGGAGCTGCTCCGAGTCCATGCGGCGGGCCGCGCCCGCTTCTCGCTGATGCAGGAGGCACCCGAGACGGTGGTGATCGGGACCAGCGAGTTGGTCGTGATCCCCGGCGCGACGTGAGCTCCTCGCGACCGAGCCCCGGCGCGAATCCATGGCTGCGACCGGGTCGCCCTCTGGTCATCGCCCACCGCGGCCACTCGCTCGAGCTGCCCGAGAACACGGCCGAGGCGTACAGGCGGGCGATCGAGCTCGGCGCCGAGATGATCGAAGCAGACGTCAACATCAGCCTCGACGGAACGCTCGTGATCATGCACGACGCGACGCTCGATCGAACGACCAACGGCCACGGTCCGGTAAGCGGCGCGACCTGGGATGAGCTTGCGCGACTGGACGCCGGTGGCTGGTTCGGAGCGGCTTTTGCCGGTCTGGGCATCCCGACCGTCGAGAAGACGATCGAGCTTGCCCGGGACGCCGGCATCTGGATGTGCTTCGAGGTCAAGGGCGGCGACCCGGCCGAATCGGAGCGGATCGCCCGCGACCTGATCGCGCTGCTGGTCGCTCGGGACGCCCTGGGGTTCGCCGCGATGTCCGGTTACGACCACCGGGTGCTCGCGCTCGCGAAACGCCATGCCCCGGAGCTGGTACTGGCACCCGAGCGCCTGCCCGACGACGTGCCCGCGGATCCCGAGAACGCCGCCCTCCAGGCGCGCCGCCTGGACGCGCCGATCCTCCAGAACCACCACCGGTTCCTGACGCCGGAGCTCGTCGCGGCGCTCCACGCGGATCACATCGCGGTCTGGTCCTGGCCGACGACCGATGAGGCAGCCATCGTCAGCAGCGTCGCCATCGGCGCCGATGGGGTGATGGGCGATGACGTCCGGCGCCTCGTCGAGGTCGTCGATCGGGAACGAGGACGCGCCATCTGACCGACGTGTCTTGCAGATACGCTGACCCACTGCTCCATACGACGACATCCGCTGGAGGAATCCGTGCAACTCGCGCTGCAGACCGACTCCGTCCGCGACCTGCCATTCGAGCAGGTCCTCGACCTCTGCGTCGACCTCGGTGTCAGGAATCTCGAGATCCCGACTGGCGGCCAGTCGTCTGCGCCTCACCTGCAGATCGACGAGCTGCTCGGCGACCCGTCGAAGCTCGCACGATTCGAGGACCAGCTGGCTTCACGAGGACTGACGATCGCCGCTCTCAACTGCTCGGCGTGGCCGATGCACCCGGTCCTGGGCGCGGACCATGCCGAGCTCATCCGGCGGACGATCGAGCTGGCCGAGCGGCTGGACGTCCACACGATCGTGAGCATGTCGGGCTGCCCCGGCGACGGCCCCGCGGACACCACGCTCAACTGGGTCTGGTCCACCTGGCCGGATGACCAGGCGGACCTGCTGGCCCGGCAGTGGGACGTGGCGATCCCGTTCTGGCAGGCGATGGTGGCGCATGCGGCGGATCACGGCGTCGATCGGATCGCCTTCGAGCTGCATCCCATGCAGCTCGTCTACAACGTGCCGACCCTGACGCGAATGCGTGACGCGGTCGGGACGACGATCGGAGCCAACCTCGACCCGTCGCACCTCTTCTGGCAGCAGATGGACCCCCTGGCGGTCATTCGCGTCCTGGGCAAGTCCGTCTATCACGTCCACTTGAAGGACACCAAGGCGGAACCGGTTCGCCTGGCCATCGCCGGCGTGCTCGATCAGAAGACCGGCAACTCAAACACCGATCGGGCGTGGAATTTCCGGACCCTCGGGGTGGGCCACGACCGCGACTACTGGGCGGCGTTCGTCGATGCCTTGCGGGCTGTCGGCTACGACGGTTTCCTCAGCATCGAGAACGAAGACCCCTACCAGGAAGGGGAGGAGGGGGTCCGCGAGGCAGCCGCCTTCATGGAGCCGCTGCTCACCGCGGCCGAGGTGGCGGGATGACAGCCTCATCCGCCAAAGGGGTGGGCCTCATCGGCTGCGGCAACATCGCCATGGCCCACCTCGACGGCTGGGCCGCGCATCCTGCGGGATATGGGCCGGTTGCCGTGGCCGACGCCACGCCGGAGCGGCTGGAGATCGGCCGCACGACCGCCGGCCTCGACGCAAAGGATGCATATCCCGACTACCGCGACGTCATTGCGCGCGACGATGTCGGCCTGGTCGACGTGTGCGTCCCGCCCCATGTCCGACGCGAGATCGTCGTCGCGGCGGCAAGGGCCGGCAAGCACGTTCTCTCGGAGAAGCCCATCGCCACCTTGCCGTCCGACGCGGCCGCCATGGTCGAGGCGGCGGACAGGGCGGGAGTCACCCTCGGGCTGGTCCACAACTACCTGTTCCAACCCGAGATCATCCTCGCTCGTCGGCTCATCGCTTCGGGGGCGCTCGGCCAGGTCGAGATAGCGATCATCAACTACCTCGGGGTCCACGACTTTCCGGGCGCCACGGCCTACCGCCCGACATGGCGCCACGACGCGGCCCAGTCCGGCGGGGGAATCCTGATGGACATCATCCACCTGGCCTATCTCGCGGAGGCGTTGCTCGACCGCCGCATCGATCGTGTCTCCGCGTACGCCAACGCCCGAGCGGCGGGCGCCGGGGTCGAAGACATCGTTTCGTGCCGGTTCGAGACGCCCGATAGTGCCGCCGTCGTCAACGTCGGCTGGAGCTTCGGTCCTGACGGGATCGACGGGCCGGGGGGCATCGAGGTGAGCGGCACGCTCGGCCGCCTCGCGATCATCAACGAGAACGGCGGCACGTTCGCGCCCTTCCACGAGCTCCGCTTGACCGATCGCGACGGCACGCGGGTCGTCGCGCCGACCGACGTCGCCCCGATCGGAACCGTGCCCCTCGCCGTGCAGGAGTTCGCCGAAGCGGTGGCCACCGGCCGCCCGCCGGCGGCCCCTGCTGAGGACGGCCAGCGCTATCTCGAGGCCGTCCTGGCGGCCTACGAGTCGGCCGCACTCGGGCGCACCATCGCGCTGCCACTCGACCGCGCCGACCCCGTGTTCCTGCGCGGCGTGATCGGTCTGCGGGAGCTGGAGCTGCCGGCGTGGACGCCGGTTCGCCAGAAGCGCATCTTCGGCGTCGTCGGCGCGGCATGACGGTTCGGCCGGAAGGCCTGCGGTGCGAATACCTGGTCGACCCGGACGCGATCGGCGAGCGCCGCCCGCTCCTGTCCTGGACGCTGGCTGACGATGGGACGGCGACGCGCGGTTGGCGCCAGGCGGCCTACCGGATCCTGGTCTCGACCGCGCCGGATCGATGCGCGCCCGGAACGGCCGACCTGTGGGACAGCGGCCGTGTGGCGGCCGGGACCACGGTCGCGATCGCCTACGCGGGGACGGCGCTCCAGTCGCGGCTGGCCTGCTGGTGGACAGTCTGCGCGTGGGATGAGGACGGCCAGCCCACGCCCTGGGCGGCGCCCGCCCGCTGGACGATGGGTCTGCTCGAACCCGAAGACTGGGTCGGCAGCTGGATCGGCCTGGACGAACCTGCGCCGGACGAGCCGGCGACGCCGCCGGCAAACGCCGAGGGCCGCCGCGTCCTGTGGCCGTCGCGCCTCCCGGCCCGGCTGCTCCGACGCGAATTCAACGTTCGTGGCGTCGTTCGCGAGGCCCGGCTCTATGTCGCGGGCCTCGGCTTCCACGAGGTCGAGATCAATGGCCAACGCGTGGGCGACCACGTCTGCGACCCGGCCCTGACGAACTACGATCATCGCGTCTTCTATGTCGCCCACGATGTCACTGGCGACCTCGGTTCGGGCGGCAATGCGATCGGTGTGACCCTCGGAAACGGCCGGTTCTTTCCGCCGCGCTGGCTGCCTCCGGAATTGCCGCAACCACGTGGGCCCAACCCGGAGAACTGGTTCGAGGAGTACGTGACCCGCACCTACGGCTACCCGAAGCTGCTCCTGCAACTCGAGATCGCCTACGCCGACGGGAGCCATGACCTGGTGGCCAGCGACGAACGGTGGCGAGTCACCGCCGACGGGCCGATCCGGGCCAACAACGAGTACGACGGCGAGGAATACGACGCTCGGCTCGAGCAGCCGGGCTGGAGCGCCCCCGGCTTCGACGACCGAGCCTGGAAGACGGTCCAGCGGGTCACGGCGCCGGCCGGGATCCTTCAGGCCCAGATGCTCGAACCGATCCGCGTCGTCGATGTCCTGGCATCGACCGCGATCGAGCAGAAGGCGCCGGGGCGCTGGATCGTTGATGTCGGGCAGGTCATCTACGGCCGCCCTCGGATCGCGGTCCGCGGCCCGCGCGCTGCGCGGGTCGAGATCCGGAGCGCGACTGAACGGACCCCGGACGGGCGTCTCCGCATGGAGGTCAATCGCGCGGCGAGGAACACGGACGTGTACGTCCTCGCCGGCCGGGACACGGAGGTGTGGTCGCCCGCGTTCCGGGGCCAGGGGTTTCGCTGGATCGAGGTGCGCGCGGATCCGGGCGTCGACCTGGAGACGATCGAGGCCGACGTGTTGAGCACGGACTGCGCTCCTGTCGGTGCCTTCACGTGCTCGGATCCGCTGCTGAACCGGCTGGCGACCAACGTGCGGCACGGTCACCGAACCTTCCGGCGCAGCGTGCCGATGGATGCCGAACGCGACGAGCGACAGGGCTGGATGGGCGACCACCAGAAGCATGCCGAGAGCGACAGCTATCACTTCGACGTCGCCGCGCTTTACCGAAAATGGCTGGTCGACATCATCCTGGAGCAGCGCCCGAACGGGCAGGTCCCCGAAATGGCGCCGTCATATTGGGCGGCCTTCGAGGTCGACCTGGTCTGGCCGAGCCTCGTGCCGATCCTGGCCGAGTGGCTGTACGACTGCTATGCGGACCTTCCGCTCGTGCGCCGTCTCTACGAGCCCCTCGTCCGCTGGATGGCATTCGTCGACACCCTCCGACGGGCGGATGGCACGTGGGACTGCAACAACGGGGATTGGTGCGACACGTCGACCGCGGGTTACGTCGACGAGCGCCCAACGGGCGCGACGCCGCGGCCCCTGATTGCCACCGCCTACCAGGCGAACAATTGCCGGATCCTGGCCCGGTTCGCGGGCCTGGTCGGGGACGAAGACGGGTCGCGCCGATTTGCCGGGCGCTTCGACGAGATTCGCGATGCCTTCGGTCGAGCCTTCTTCGATCGCGGTCGGGGCGTGTACGGGAACGGCACCCAGACGTCGCTCGTTCTCCCGCTGGTGTTTGGCCTTGTCCCGGAGGAGGCCCGATCTCGCGTCGCGGCGAACCTCGTCGCGGACATCGTGGGCCCTTGTCGCGGCCACCTGTCGGTCGGCCTCCTCGGTGTCCAGTGGCTGATGCAAACACTGACCGATACGGGCTATCCCGAGATCGCCTACCTCATCGCCACCCAGACCACCTTCCCGAGCTGGGGGTACATGATCGAGGGCGGCGCGACGTCGACCTGGGAGCGCTGGGACTCGGACGCGCAGGGGTCGAACATGAACTCGCCGGCGATGCCGATCCTCGAAGGCAACGTCGGAGCGTGGTTCTTCCAGGCGCTCGCCGGGATCGCGCTCGACCCGGCCGAGCCGGCGTGGCGGCGCGTCACCTTGCGCCCGCGCCCGATGGGCACCCTGCGGTCGGCCTCGGCCACGCGCGACGCGATGAGCGGCCGGATCGAGAGCAGCTGGGAGCTGCGAGACGGCCGGTTCACCTGGCACGTCGCGGTGCCGCCCAATGTCATCGCGACAGCGTGGGTGCCGACTTCGGATCCCGCGACTGTCACCGAGAGCGGTCGCGTGGTCGTCCCGGAGCGGGGCATCGCCGTCGTCGGCCCGCGGCGCGGCAGCCTCGTGGTGACCCTGGGATCGGGAATCTACGACTTCGCAGCCGACCTTCAGGAGTCGACGATTCCGAGGGCCGAACTGCTATCTGATGTATCATACCCAGAGTGAGACTCTCGAGGCTCGAGCTCTACCCGATCGTCGTCGCGCGTGAGACCGGGTTCGCAAATGAGCACGTGATCGTCCGTCTCGACACCGACAGCGGGGCCACGGGCTGGGGCGAGATGAGCGATCTCTCGCACCTGCCGATGTACCGGTTCGACGTCGACGAGCTGGCCCGGTCGTTGCGCGAGGTCGTTCTAGGCCTGGACCCACGCGACCTCAACCTCATCGAGCGGCGTCTCCTGGCGTTCTATCCCGACGAAGGCCATATGTACAGTCGCTCCGGCCTGGTTCGACAGGGGCTCGATCTGGCCCTGCACGATCTCCTCGGGCGGGTCGATGGCGTCCCGGTCCATCGCCTGCTCGGCGGCGCGATCCGCGATCGGGTGCCCGTGTGCTATCCGGTCTTTCGTCTCCGCTCGGTGGACCAGGTCGACGCCGCGCTCGAGCGGGTCCAGGCGAAGCTCGACCAGGGATTCGCCACGATCCGCCTCTACGTCGGGAGCGAGCCGGTTGCCGATGAGGCCTTCCTGGTCGGCTTCGCGGACCGTTTTGCTAGCCGGATCCGGATCAAGTCACTCGACTTCTCGAACCTCGTGGGCTGGCGCGAGGCGCTCCGCCTGACCGAGCGGTACGCGGCGATCGCCGACGTAATGATGGTCGAGAGCGTCGCGCTGCGCGGCGACCTCGAGGGGTTGCGCGAGTACCGGCAGCGCGGCCGGCTGCCGGTCTCGGAGCACGTTCACGGGGCTCGCCACGGATGGGAGCTCCTCCACCGCGGCTGCGTCGACATCCTCAATATCTCGCCGTACGTCCTGGGCGGCCTGCGGGCCACGTTGCGCATGGCCGCCATGGCCGAGGCGGCAGGGGCGAGCGTCCTGTTGGGCACCACACAGGAGCTGAACCTTGGCACCGCGGCGGTCGCTCACTTGGGCGCGGTCCTGCCCGCCCTGCCGTATCCAGCCGACAACGCCGGGCCACGCCTGTACGTCGAGGACGTCGCCACCGATGGCGTGGACTACGTCGACGGCGATCTGTGCGTGCCCGACAGGCCCGGCCTCGGCCCGGTGGTCGTCGCGGAGCGACTGGAGTCGCTGCGCTCCGACGGCCGCTCCACGTTTGGGTCCGACCTAGTCGGCGCCCTGGACCGGACGGTGGGCCCGTAGCTTGTTGCTCGACTTCATCGAGCGCCAGGTCGACGAGCTGGGCGGAGCCGCGCTCCGCAACCTCGAGCCGGGCCGCTGGCCGGCGCTCCAGGGGCCCGCCAGGCGCCGCCTGCGTCGATCCCTTGGTCTGGCGCCCTTGCCGGCCCGGGATCCCCTCCACGCGCGGATCGTCGGGGTCGCCGATCGCGGGGCCTACACGATCGAACGTCTCGTGTTCGTGTCCCGCCCCGGGTTCATCGTGCCGGCGCTGGTCTATGCGCCGACCGGGAACGCTGCGCCGCTGCCCGCGGTCGTCTACGCGGTGGGTCATTGGATGCGCCACGGCAAGGCCGAAACGCATATCCAGGCCTTCTGCGCCGGCCTGGTCCAACTCGGCTTCGTCGTCCTGGTGATGGACCCGATCGGACAGGGCGAACGGGAAGCCCGCTTCGAGGACCATGGCCACCTGGCCCTCCTGCCACTCGGCCTGACCCAGGAAGGCCTGATGGTCTGGGAGCATATGCGGGCGATCGACTACCTGCGCACCCGGCCAGACGTCGACGGCGCGCGCATCGGCATCACCGGAGCCTCCGGCGGCGGCTTGACGACGATGTTCACGGCTGCCGTCGACGAGCGGATCCAGGCCGCCGTCTCGGTCTGCTTCGTGACGTCCTACCGGCGATTCCTGCGGGCCATGCGAGGGCTCGATTGGAACGGCGTCGGCGACCTCTGCAACCAGGTGCCAGGGGTCATCGCCGACCTCGAGATGGCCGGTGTCGGGGGTCTGATCTGGCCGCGGCCGCTGTTGGTCGTCAACGGCCTGCAGGACCCGCAGTTTCCGGTCGACGGTGCCCGCGAGGTGGTCGACCGGTTGCGCCCGCTCTACCAGCGGAGTGAACCGGAGGGCGTCCGCCTCCACGTCGTCAACGCGGACCACGGCTATGACCGGGCGATGCGCGAAGCGGCCTACGGCTGGTTTTCGCGCTGGCTGAACGGCGTGGGCGCCGGCTCACCGATCGCCGAACCCACGGCGATGATCCTCCCTGAGCGGTCGCCGCTCCTCCGGTGCTTCGATGGGGCCACCATCAGCTCGGACGCCGCCATCCACGACCTCATCGTCGCGACGGCGCGGCGGCGGCGACTGGGTCCCGCTTCGACGACACGTCGGCCGACGACGGTGAACGCCATCTGCCGGGCGCTGGACATGACCGGCACGCTGGCCAGCGACGGCGTCGTGGCCGGTCTCGAGATGGGTCCCGACGCCCGCGTCGAGCGCCACACGATCGTGCCCGAGCCCGGGATCGCCATCAACGCGTTGCTGATCGAGCCGTTCGGTGCCACCGGGGCTCCGGTCATCGTCCTGAGAGATGACGCAACACCGGACGGCGCCGGTGCTCCTGGTCGCGAACGAGCGCGGCCCGGCGGCGAGACGCTGTTTGCGATCGAGCCCCGCGGGACCGGCGAGACGGCGCCACGGGGTAGTCGACACATGACCCTGGCGACGGTCGACGGCACGCTCCGGACGGTGTCGGTCGCGGAGCCGCCGATCCTCGAGTTCGAGGTTGCGCTCGATTGCGTGATGCTGGGTCGAAGCCTGCTCGGGCAGCAGGTCCAGGACGTTCTCGCCGCGATCGGCTACCTGCGGACCATCCGACCCGCGGCACGCCCTCCCTTCGAGTTGCGCGCCCACGGTCCGCTCAGCTCGCTGCGGGCCCTCGTCTCGGCGGCCCTGGAACCGGCGATCGGCTCACTCCAGCTGCACGGGCTGCCCCTGTCGTATGCGTCGATCGCCCACGGCGAGCCCGGGCCGATGCCCCCGACGGCGTACCTGTTCGGGGTGCTCCGCCATTTCGACCTGGGCGACGTCCTGGCCCTGCTGGCAGACCGAACGGTCAGCCTCGCGGAGACGGTCGACGGTCGAGGGGTGATTCTCGAACCCGATGCCGTGCGGGCAGCCTTCCGTCCGGCGGCACGGCGCTTCAGGGAGGCCGGTGGCGGGCTCGACATCGTGGGCTCGCTCCAGCCGGCGGCGATCCCCTCGTGATCCCCAGGCCCGCCTCGCGGGACCCCGCCCGGCCTGCCCGCACGTGATCGACGACCGGATCCATGGACGGGTGGTGAGCGACCCCGGGATGGTCCGCTACGCGCGGTGGGACGGCGGCCGCATCCACGTCGTCAAGGGCATCCTCTCCTCATGGCCGTACATCCTGGAGCCGGACGAGATCCAGGCGGCCCTGGACTGGTACGACGAATCCACGGTCGCGCTGATCGAGCAGGCCGCCGTGAACTGGGTCTGGGTGACATGGAGCGTCGGCTTCCCGCCCGAGGATGAGGCCCTCCAGCAACGCGAGCTCGAGCGGTACATCGCGACCTGCCACGATCGAGGCCTGCGGGTCACCGCCTACGTGTCGCTGACCAACGCATTCCCCGACGCCTGGCGTCGCCGCGGTCAGCCGATCGACGAATGGCTCCAGCGGGACGCCCAAGGCCGCGGCATCCCATACGGCGCCGTCGCCTATGCCAGCGAGCCGACCCGCTATCTTGTGTGCCTCCGCCAGCCGGCGTGGCAAGCGTACCTGCGCCAGCAGCTCCAGTCGGCGGTCGCCGCCGGGGTCGACGGCGTCCTGTACGACAACGTCGGCTCCGGCTGCCAGTGCGCGCGATGCGAGGCCGCATTCCGGGCATACGGTCGCGACGTCGCCGGTCGGGACTTCGACCGGCTGCCCGACTTCGGCCACGCGGCCTCCGGGATCGTCGACAAGGTGCAGCGTGTCGTCGGGGTCGTGCCGTCCGGGCCGCCGCCAGATGAGCAGGCGGCCTGGTTGTGGCGCCGGTTCATCGATCAAACGCTGGCCGAGCAGATCGCCGAGCTGGCGGCGGTCGCGCACGGCCTGCGCCCCGACGTCCTCGTCTATGCCAACCACAACCTGGACATGGGCACGCTCGCGTATCCGGCGGCGGACGTCGTGTCGACCGAAGACGGCCGTGAGCCGGGACTCGCCGACGACGGCAGCCGCCTCGAGAACGGGGGCCTGCTGCGCGCGCTTGTCGCCAGCTCGGACGGACGCCGGCCGATCCGGATGGAATACGCCGTCGGTCATGGACGGGGCACGCCGGATGCAACTGACGAGGTCGGGAACAGCCGCTTCATCCCGATGGCTCCGCGGTCACAGCAACGGTCGATCGCGGAGGCCGCGATGCTGGGGGTGACCACGGAAATCAATCCCGAGGGCTATCTGAAGGGTGGCCTCAGTCGCGGGGACCCGTGGGCCGTCGAGATATGGCGGGCGATCGAGCGATACCACCTCTTCCTGGCTGACCACCCTCAACTCTATGTCGGTGCCGTCTCCATGGCGACGACGGCGGTCATCGTGCCCGACCGCTGGCCAGATGCCGATCCCCTCCGCGTGCGGATCCTTGAATCGATCGCCGCGGCCGGCCTGGACTTCGACGTCGTCCTGGATCGACAGCTCTCGCCCGCCCGGCTCGCGCGGTACGCCCTCATTCTCGTCGCCGACCTCCCGGTCGTGACGGAGGAGGGCGCTGCGGCTCTCGCATCGGCCGCACAACGAGGCGCGACCGTCGTCGCCACGCCTGGATCCGGCCGCCTGACCCCTGCGTTCGCACCGGCCGCGGTGGACCTTCTTGCTCGCGTGCCGGCGGTCCGCCTGGGGCCGTCTGCCTCCGACCTGATGGCCCTGTCGCACATGCTTGGTGCGATGGCCGCGACGCCGCATCGCATCGACGGCCCGGACTCGGCGATCCACTCGATCCGTCTCCGCGGCAGCCAGATCCTGGTCCACCTCCTGAACCTAGGCGACGAGCCGATCGGGCCCATCACGATGTCGGGATTCGGCAACCTCGCGCCGGAGGTGTACTCGCCGGACGACGCGAAGCCCGACGCCGACCGGGCGACCGACGCCATCCGGGTGGGGAGCCTGGACCTCTATGCGGTGCTCGTCTTCGGGACCGCGGATGGCCGCCGCGCCGACGCGCGCTCGAGCGGTGGCGGAGGAGGTCCGCAGCAGGGCCTGCTGTATGATACATCACGCTCGCCAGGAGACCTGCGCTCATGAGTCCGCTGCCCAGCTTCGACATCGAACGGCTCCTGGCCCCGCACCCGCCCCGGACCAATCTCTACGTTGCCCATCTCGATGGCCGTTATGGCGTGCGAATCGCCACGATCGTCGGGACCTTCCCGGCGCATCGCCATCCCAACGGCGACGAGGGTTGGTTCGTGTATCGCGGCCGCATGCGGATCGACTCAGAGATCGGTTCAGCCGAGCTCGGAGCCGGTGAGGGGACGGTCGTGCCTGCCGGGACGCGCCACAGTCCGACGGCCCTGGAGCCGGGCACGATGGTGCTGGTCTTCAACGACCGCGACCTCCAGACGGTCCCCGACGATGAGGCCGCCCTGGCCGCGTCGGGGTATACCGAGCGGGAGGTCGGTGGGTGAGGATCACGGGAGTGACGTTGACGCCGGTGCGCACGCGACGGCGTACCGGCTCGATCTCGGTGCATGTGGTCGTCCAGCTCGCGACGGACGAGGGTTTGACCGGCCTCGGTGAGATCTCGGACCTCGACTGCTACCGCATGCACCTTCCGGATCTGGAGGGACTGCGGATCGCCATCGAGCATGTCGTGCTGGGCCACGATCCGATGCGTCAGGCCCAGTTCCACCTGGACCTGTTCGCCCAGATGCCCACCTATCTGCGGTATGCCAACACCTACCCGCCGTTCCAGCTCGGCTCGCAGCTTGCCGCCGGCGTGGAGATGGCGCTCTACGACCTGGCCGGCAAGGCACTGAACACGCCCGTCTACAACCTCCTCGGGGGCAAGGTCCGTAACGTCCTCGAGATGACCTATCCGATCTTTCCGGCCATCTCCAAGGAGGACGTCCCGCGCCGGCTGGACACCGTCCAGTCCCTGCTGGACGAGGGGATGACGAGGTTCCGCTATTACGTCGGGACGGACGTGAGCGCATCCGAGCGCCTGCTGGGTGAGATCCGCGACCGCTTCGGCCAGCAGATCACGATGAAGGCGTTCGACTTCCAGGGTCATTTCTACTGGAAGGACACGCTGCGGGTGTTTGAACGGCTCGCGCCCTACGGCGTCGAGGTCATCGAGAGCGTCAGTTGGAATGAAGACTATGACGGCATGGCGGAGGTGCGCCGGCGCGTCCCCGTGGCGGTTTCCGAGCACATCTCGAGCTACGCGCAAGCGATGCGCATGATCGCGGCCGGCGCGGTCGACATCTTCAACATCACCCACCAGTCGGGCGGCATGTGGGGCGCGGCGCGCCTGTTCGCGCTGGCCGACGCGGCCGGCCTGCAGTGCTTGATCTCCACGACGCAGGAGATGAGCATCGGCACGGCGGCGGTCGCCCACCTCGGCGCGAGCGTGCCGGTCCTCCACTACCCGGGAGACGCGGTCGGGCCGCTGCTGTACGTCGATGACGTCGTCGTGGAGTCGCTTCGGTTCGACGGCGCGCGGCTGATCATTCCGGACGGGCCGGGACTGGGCGTGGTCCTCGATCCCGATCGACTCGAGGCCCTTCAAGGGTCGCTGATCGAATGGGACCAGCCGGCCCACGGCGTCGCGTACCTCAATCTCTGAGCGATGGACCATACGCTGTGGGCCTATCCCTGGGACATTCTCGATGACCCGGGCGCGGCGGACGAGATCGCATCGCTCGGCCTCGGCCGGGTCAGCCTCGCGGCCACGTACCACACGACGCGCACCCTGCTGCCCCACAACCCGCGGCGCAAGATCCTCCTGGCTCGCTACGCGGCCGCGTACTTCGAGCCCGATCCGGCCGCCTACGCGGGGCTCCGGCTTCGACCGTCGATCCCGGACTGGGTTCCTCCCGACTCCTTCGGTACGGCGCTCGCGGCGTTGCGGGCGAGCGGCCAGGCCGTCAACGCCTGGATCGTGGTCCTGCACAACACGCGCCTCGGCGAGGCGAACCCCGACCTGGTCATCGAGAACGCCTTCGGCGACCGGTACACCCATGCGCTCTGCCCGGCCCAGGCGGAGGTCCGGGCCTATGCCAGTGCCTTGATCGGCGACATCGCTCGACGCTATCAAGTCAACGCGATCGAGCTCGAGGCGTGCGGCTACATGAGCGTGGAGCACCTGTCGCACCACGAGAAGGCCGGCATCCAGCTCGACCTGCTCCACCGCTTCCTGCTGTCGGTCTGTTTCTGCCGGGCCTGCACGACGGCGATGGCGGCAGACGGGCTCGATCCGGACGAGACCCGGGCAGCCGTTCGGGTGGCCAGCGAGGCCTTCCTGGAGGGCGGGATGACGCCGACCAATGGACCCGCCGACGTCGCGGCGCGACTGGAAGCCGTCCTTGGCGAGGATCCTGCGAATCGCCTGGTGCAGATGCGTAACCGGGTGACGTTCGACCTGCACGATCAGATCGCGGCGGAGCTCGTCACGAGGGCGCCCGGCCTCAACGCACCCGACATGGTCATCTCGGCTGGGGCCTCCGTCTACGAGACCGGCGCCGCGATCGGCGCCGATCCGGCGGGCCTGGCGGCGCGTGCGGATCGCCTCCTCATGCATCTCCTCACGCTGCCCGACGATGAGTTGGAGGCGACGACCGAGCGGATGGTCGATGCCGTCGCGGGCCAGGCGAGCGTTGACATCGGCGTGGCCGCATTCGCCCCCGCCACGCCCGACGCCGACCGCCTGGCACGCTGTGTCCGGCGACTGGCCGCGGCCGGCGCCCAGGGGATCCACTACTATCACTACGGCCTCTGCCCGCGACAGAACCTCGGCTGGATCGCCGAAGCCGCCGGTGCCAGGGCGTAGCGCATGACCAGGACCCCGGAAGCAGCACGAGCGGCGCTCCGGTCGGTCGTCGCCATCCCGGTCGCACCGTTCGCCGAGGACGGCCAGATCGACACCTCTGCCCTGGCGAGGATCGTCGGCCGGATGGCGGAAGCGGGCGTCTCGGTGATGACCCCCAACGGGAACACCGGTGAGTTCTACGCGCTGGCTTCGAATGAGTACGGCCGGGCCATCGAGACCACGGTCACGACCATGGCGGGCGCGGGAACGGTGATCGCGGGCATCGGTTTCGACACCGCGACCGCCATCCAGATGGGGCGGTCCGCAGCCGCGGCCGGCGCTGACGGCGTGATGATCCACCAGCCGCTGCACCCGTACCAGTCATCCGGTGGTTGGGTCGCCTACCACCGTGCCATCGCCTCGGCTCTCGCCGAGATCGCGGTTGTGCTGTACATCAAGGATCCGATGGTGACCGGCCCGATGCTGCACGAGGTGGTCGACACGTGCCCGAATGTCGTCGGCGTCAAGTACGCGGTCGGCGACGTCATCAGGTTCGCCTCGCTGGTCCATGCGGTCGGGACCGGCAACCTCGCCTGGGTCTGCGGGCTTGCCGAGCCATGGGCTCCGTTCTTCTGGGTGGCGGGCGCCACCGGCTTCACGTCCGGCCTCGCCAACGTCGATCCAGGCCTGTCGCTCGAGATGCTCCACTGCCTTCGGGCGGGCGACCAGGACGGGGCAATGCGCGTGTGGCGATCCGTGAAGCCGTTCGAGGATCTGCGGGCAAGGCGCAACAGCGCCAATAACGTGTCCGCCGTGAAGGAGGCGCTCGCCCAGCTCGGACTGTGCGATCGACGCGTCCGTCCGCCGCTCGAGACGCTGGATGCCACGGAGCGGGGCGAGGTCGCGTCGATCCTGGCCGGATGGGCGACGCCGACCGCCGCGGCCGGACCACCGGGCACCTGACTGATCGTGTCCAAGCTGTATGCGACGGAATCGGGACGCCAGATCCCGACGCTCGGAGAGGAGCTGACAGTCCGACGCAGGGCGCGCAAGGAGCTCACCCTGCCGGCGACGCGCGGCGACGCTCGGCTCTACGTGCTTGCGGCGAGCCGCAGAGGAAACACGCTTCCTCTTCGATTGGCGATCAACGGGACCGAGCAGCCGTCTATCGAGCCAGGCGGACCCTCGTACCGCTGGTATGAACGCGTGGTCCCGGCCTCTCGATTGGTCGTCGGACGAAACAGGTTCGAGTTCTGGACGGACTCCCACGCGATGGATGCGTGGTCTCTCGCAGTCGAATACGGCCACCCGGCATCGCGGAGCTGGGTTTCGATCGATCTTGGGCAAACCTGGCGTCGTGACCGGATCGGTCACCTCCACATCGCCCCGGGAGAGTACGTCGCACGGGTCCGACTGGAGGAAGGTCACGATCCGGCGCCGCAAACCGTCGTCCCGGCCTCTTCGGAGCAGCCCGACGTCGACGTGATCAGGACGCTCGTTCCCCAGGAGGCGCTGGGACCTGGCGTGGTGCTGGACCGCGTCAGGGCGCTTGCCACGTGGACCTCGCGCGCCTGGCGCTATCGGAACGAGCGGCAGGGCGAGCAGTACGCGCCCTGGGACCCGCTGACGATCCTCGCCTGGGGTCGAGACGATCTCGGCCATAACGACCGGTTGCCGATCGCGATGTGCATGCACTACACGATCGTGTTCGTCTCGGCGTGCGCTTCCGTGGGCATCTCAGCTCGGCCCGTTGTCCTGGCCGACGATCCGAACGGGTTCCGCGGTCACTTTGCTGCCGAAGTGTGGCTGCCGGATCTCCGGCGTTGGATCTACGTGGATCCCAACGAGGACGCGATCTTCTCCACGTCTGGATACCCGATGTCGGTCGCGGAGATCCGATCTGCGGGCCCCGATCTCTCGCGGTTCGTCGCCTGGGGACCCGGCCACACGTTTCAGTCGCGGTCGCCAGGGATGCGAAGGTGGATCCGCGACGTGTTCCTGTCAGGCCTCTGCTTCCGCCATCGGGGCGCCTGGCCCTACGCGGACTTCACGGTTCGCCCGGATCGCCTTCCGCCGGCCCATGGCGTGGCCGCTTACTCAGAGCTCGATCTCGTCTGGGAGGCGAGGGACTTGACCGAAGGTTTCGGCATGTTCCGGTATTTCGCCGATGACGACTGGTTCGTCTCGCAGCCGATGACGGTCGACGATCGAACGTGAATCCGAGGCGGTTCCTCGTCGACCGTGCCGAGGTGGTCGTGGCGCCGTCGGCGGCCGTGGCTGGCGCGCTCGCGGCACATGAGCTGGCGACCACCCTCTCGAACGCGGTCTCGCGCGCGGGATTCGCTTCGGTGATCCTCGCGACCGGCAATTCACAGCTGCCGTTCCTCGCGGCCCTTCGGACCGAGCGGGACGTCCCGTGGGACCGCATCACGGTGTTCCACATGGACGAGTACGTCGGAATGGACGAGGACCATCCGGCGAGCTTCCGGCGGTATATGCGTGAGCAGGTCGTGGAACCCCTCAAGCCAGCGGCCTTTCACGGGATCGCCGGCGATGCCGACGATCTCGGCGCGGAGATGGCCCGCTACGTCGGCCTCCTCGCGAGTGCGCCTCCCGCCGCGTGCGCACTTGGGATCGGCGAGAACGGACACCTGGCCTTCAACGATCCACCGGCATCGCCGGCGATGGGAGGCGTGATCCGGATCGTCGAGCTCGCACCCGCGTCACGGGAGCAGCAAGTGGGGGAAGGGCATTTCCCGGACCTTGCATCCGTTCCCGCCTTTGCCCTCACGCTCACCATCCCCGCCCTGCTCGCGCCGGGACGCATCCTTGCCAATGTCCCGGAGGCACGGAAGGCCGGCGCGGTTCGCGAGGCGCTCCATGGCGCGATCACCCCATCGTGCCCGGCTTCGTACCTGAGGCAAGCAGACGGGGTCACGATCTACCTCGACCGCGAGTCCGCAGCCCGGCTATGAGGATCCGGGCTCGCCGAGCGGCGATTCGCGAGGTGGGTCGCCGAAGTCAGGGATGGCCAGGAGCTCCCCGTCTCGGAGTGCCGATTCGTGGGCGATCAATCCGGGCAGGGTGTACCGGGCGGCGGCCCAGGCATTGACCGGAGGGACGGTGCCTTCGGTGCACGCCACGATGAAGTCGTGCACCAGGAACTGATGCGAGCCTTCGTGGCCGTTCGGCAATCCGACAAAGCCCGGCGGAAGCAGAGATCGGTCGTGAACGGAAGAAAAGCCGCTGCGGAAGCTCCAGCGAAGCGCCATCGGAATTTGCGCCTGATCTCCGTCCTCCGGAGTCGCGCCCTGCTCCGGCATCGCTCCGTCCTGAAGGTGAGCGTGCGTCTGAAGCAGCGGTGTCACATCCTCGAACGTATCCCGCGTCGCCCAGACGCTCGCGCCGGTCTGCTGTTCGAAGCTCCCCTTCGTGCCGAAGAGGCTGAACCGAACGTTGGGTTCAACGTTCGGCACCCCGATCCGCCGCATCTCGCAGATCCGCATCGTCCCGCCGTCCGACGTCCGGAACAGCGCGATCTCGTTGCTGAAATCGTTGCCCCAACGGCTGACCGCCCTGTCGAACACCCCGTCATCGGCCGTGTCTCTGTAGCCAAGGCAAGAGACGGCCACCGCGTGAGCATTCGTGACCGACAGGATCCCGCTCACGGAGTGGGTCGGATAGAACATGGGCGGAAAGCTGGCTGTCGCCTTCCACCCCTCGCCACCGCTGTAGCGATAGGCGTCGTAGAAGCCGTGGTCCATGTCGTGGAGATACTCGCCCTCGCCGTAGACGAAGGAGCCGAACTGCCCTGCTCGCATCCGCTCCCGACAGAAGATGGCGGCCGGGTAGTAATAGCTTGTCTCGCCCATCATGTAGGTCAACTTGCTGGTGGCCACCGCGTCGACAATGGCCCCGATCTCCTCGACCGAGGTGCCCATGGGAACTGCTGAGTAGACGTGCTTGCCGGCGGCAAGGGCCTGCAGTGCCATTGGGCCGTGCATCCAGCGCTGCGTAAAGATCGCAACGGCGTCGACGTCTCCGCTCAGTAATTCCTCGAAGGACGCGTACCTTCTGGTCACCTTGGCGCTCGCCGGTGCTGCATCGAGGCGTTGACGGACCGCCTCGCACAGATACACCTCCGACACGCTCGGATGAGCTTCGAACAGCTGGACGAACGACGGCGCGAATTGGCCAAGCCCGACGACGCCAACCTTCAGCCCCATCTGGGTTCGATCCTTCCTTCCCGTTCGACGAGCCATGAAAACCCGCGTTAACGCGAACTGATTAGCACGGCTTCCCAGCCATGAACGGGCAGCGACTGACCCCTCGATCGCATTTCTTGAAAGGCAGCGAGCGCGCCGCTGAGCACGACGTTGGCGGATCGCGTCGTTCAGCCGCGGCCCAGCCAGGAGCGCATCCGGCCGAGCCCGCCCATCGGTCGGTCGACCGCCGGCTTCGCATTGGCGTCAGCAGCCTCGGCCCTGGCAATCGCCTCGCCTTCGGCCTTCCAGATCGCGTCGTCCAGAGGCGCCTCCCGGGCGCGCTCGTCGGCGATGTCCTTCTCGACCCACGCTTCGGCCTGCGCCTCCGCCACCGGATCCGGCGTGATCTCGCGGTCGGCCATTACACCCTCCACCTGTGGCGCGAGTGTACTTAGGGCGAGGATGTGTCGTGCCGGAGCATGAACGCCGACCGTTCGGAAAGGCGCACCGACGGTCGGCGTCGGGGCGCCCGGGTCCTGTTCAGCCGATCTGGTACGCGACCGTCACGGACACTTCGAGCTGCGGCGCGGCCGGCCGAACGATCCCGGGGGCAGGCGGTGTGACGGTCGTTCCGTCGGGCGCCGTTCCGGGAGCCGAGCCCTCGAGGCCGGCCATGATCGGATAGGCGAACGCGTGCCCAGTCGAGACGCTGACCGAGAGGACCCCCTTGATCGTGACGCCGGTCGCCTGGGCGACGAGATCGGCCTGGGCCTTGGCATCGGCCAGGGCCGCGGCGAGAGCCGTCCGCTGGGCCGTCGAACGATTCGATCCGTCAGCCTTGAGCGCCGCGTTGCCGACGCCGGTCACGACGATGGTGTGGTCGGGGGCGTTGCCCGAGCGCGTTCAGCCCGCGCAGGAGTGGGTACTGGCGCGCCCGACAGGAGTCGGGCGCGCAGATGCCATAAATATCCGGATCCCGATCGAGGGAGCCGGTGCGCTGACTGGCGGCGCGATCCCCTGATTCAGCGTCAAGTTTGGGCGATCAGCGCCACGGGTCCGTGGTGTTCGTCTTCCCACGCGGTCACGAGATGCCAGCCGCTAGGATGGGCCGCCGTGAAGAGCCTGGCTCGTACCCGCGTTCGCGTCGCAATCGTCGCGGCTCTCGTCCTCGCCGGCATCCCGTCCGGCATGTGGTGGTTGCACAGCCGGCCCGTCACGCTGCCAGCGCCGGCCGGTTCTCACTCGGTCGGTCGTGTCGAGTACGACTGGGTCGATCAGACGCGGCCCGAGACGTTCGGCCTGGGGCACGACGGCCACCGCGAGCTCGATGTCTGGATCTGGTACCCAGCCTCGCCGGCCGCAACCCGTCAGGCCCCGGCGCCGTACTTGCCTCCGGCTTGGCTGGCCGCCCGCGAGCAAACGCAGCAGCCAGCGTTCCTCGCCCAACTCCTCACTCAGGACCTCGCTGTCGTTCAGGCGCATGCCGTCCTGAACGCAGCCCTGGATCTTCAGCCCGCCCCATTTCCCGTGCTTATCTTTCAGCCCGGACTAGGCCCCATCGTGCCCGACTACACCGCGTTGGCGGAGGATCTCGCCAGCCGTGGCTACGTCGTCGCTGGCAGCACGCCGACCTACAGCTCCGCTGTCGTCGCCTTCCCCGATGGCCACGTGGCCAGGGGCACCGAGGCCGCGAACGTGTCCGACTCCGCCACTCCGGCCGAGGCGCAACTGACCCTCGATCGCCTGGTTCAGATCTGGGCGGCTGACAACGCCTTCGTTCTGAACCAGCTGGTCGTCCTCAACCAATCAGATCCGGATCTTCGTTTCGCCGGCCATCTCGATCTCAGTCGGGTCGGCGTCTGGGGCCACTCGTTTGGGGGCGCCGCGGCGGCTGAAACGTGCCGTCTGGATGTACGCTGCAAAGCCGGAATCAACCTCGACGGCACACCGTATGGCGAGGTGGTGCGGGCCGGGCTCGATCAGCCCTTCATGAGCCTGTGGTCCGAACCTCCCAGCAGCTCCGACCCGAGCTGGCTCCAGACCACGAGCGACATGCGACGAATGGAGAGTCGCCTCGGCGGGGACGGCTACCAACTGGTCGTGGCTGGATCGCGCCACTTCAACTTCACGGACGGCAGCGTCTTCTACGAGCCATTCCTGAAAGCGCGCGGCGGTCTTGGCTCCATCGATGGCGCCCGGTTCCTGACGATCGCGGGCACCTACATGGGCGCCTTCTTCGACCGGTACCTGATGGGCCAGGCCGAGCCTCTGCTCGTGGGTCTCTCTACGGGCTACCCGGAGGTTCAGTTCCTGCCTCGTTGAGGCCAGTCGAGCGGACCTCGTATCGCAAGGCGACAAGCAGTACTCGGCCGCGTCGTGTCAGCCGGCCGGGGCGGTGACTCCCAGGACACGCCTCAGGAGCTGCATGAAGCTCGACCACGGCCCCGTGAGCGGGATCAAACAGCGATCCGATCCGCCAGGCGCTCGAGCACCGTCACGAGGTCGATGGCCCATGTCGGCCGGCGTACCCATCGTTTCGATGAGCCTCGCCGTCTCGGCCCGGAGGAGGCCGACCGAGACGACGAGGCCATCGAGAGTCCGCGTACGTTGGCGCGGGCCGTGGTCAGGCGGTCGAAGGTGTCGGCGTCAGACGGACGCCATGTTCGGCTCCGACGAGCCGGCCGTCTGCTGCAAGTCGTCGGTAGATCTCGGCCGTCGCCGCGATCGCATCCCTGTAGGGTGTAACGGGCACGGCCCCAAGTGCGGCCACCCGTTCGGATGCGATCTCCGCCGGAAACGGCAACTCATTGGCGGCGATCGTGATTCGCCCGGCCGCGTCGGGAACGGCGGCTTCGATAGCTGCGACCCAGTCAGTCAGGGCGACCGGGCTCCCGCCGAGATTGAGGACCCGCGCCCCATCTGCCGCGCTGCGACTCGCGAGAATCATCGTCGCGGCGACATCCGCGGCGTACTGGAAGAGCGTCCGGCCGCCGAAGCTGATTTCATACGGCACGCCCAGGACCGCCGCGGCGATTGCCACGGTCGGGCTGCTCGTCATGCCCTGATCGCGTCCCGCGCCATAGACCGTCATCGGCCGGATGCCCGTGCTGGCAAGGCCCGAGTCGTGCCAGTACACGCGGGCGTTGCCCTCATTGGCCTGTTTGTAGACGCCGTAATGGTTGCCCGGGTGTGCATCTGCATCTTCCTCGAGCCGCCCCGTGACCTCGTTGACGTCCGCAGGGGAGTACATCCCAATCGAGCCGGTGTAGACGACCTGGGCCATCCTTGCGCGGCGGCGCGCAACCGCCTCGAAGACGTTGACCGTGCCCGTCACGTTGACCGCAGCTCCGCGGGGCGGATCGTTTCGGCAGAATGGAACCTGGAGCGCCGCCAGATGGATGACGTTGGTGACGTCGTGCTCGTCGATGGCGTGCTCGATCGCGGCCAGGTTTGTGATGTCACCCTGCACAAACGAGACGCGGCTGAGATCTTCGGGCGGCATGACCAGGGCCAACCGGCGTGCGTCCCGACCGAGGTCGAACGCGACGACCGGGACTCCTTCCCGAACGAGCTGGCTCACGGTCCATGCGCCGATGCAGCCTAGGGCGCCGGTGACGAGAAAGCGCTCGTCCGAGCTCGTTCGGTTCACGCGAGCACCGGCGTTGACTCGAGGACCCAGCCGATCGCCAGCCGCCGGGGGCGAAGCCAACTCGACAGGAGGCGCACAGACTGACTCCTTGTTCAGCATTCTGGCCATTGGACCGCCCACTGGACGATACGACACGGTCGCCGCAACCGTCAACCGCTCGATGTGTCCGGCGCCGCGCGTCTGCCCTGCCGCTGGGACTGGTCTTCTCGGCCGGCAATGGGCAGGCCCACGACGGGGCGCGCGAGCTCGTGAACGGGGATAGCCGACGTCGCGAGCGAGCCGCTGCCTTTGGCGAGGAGGCTCTGGCGATCTACCGGCCCTGAGCGTTGCTCCCGTCGCGTAGGTCCGCGCGCAGCGGATCCGAGAGTCGCGCCTGGAGGAGGCGGAGATCAGCGACCAGGAGCCGCTCCCGTTCGCCGGTTGCCCGAACCTTCAAGAGCGTGATGCTCGCAGCGTATGGACCCTCGCCCGCCCGCCGACCCCGTATCGACACGCCATAGCAGACTACGCCTTCGACGGTTTCCTCATCGTCGATCGCGTACCCCCGTCTGCGGACGACCGCCAGGTCATCGAGGAGCGCTTCGACCGTCGGATGCGAACGGCTGGTCATGACGGACAGGGGGCGGCCCTCGAAGCGCCGGAGGACCTCTTCATCGTCGAGCGTCGCCAGTGCCGCCTTGCCTGTCGCCGTATGGCTGGCCGCCAGCCGGCGCCCGATCTGCGATGTCAGGCGGACCGGCTGCTGCCCGTCCTGGCGAGCCAGGTATGTCATCTCTACGCCATCCAAGATCGCAAGCTGAACGGTCTCCTCGGATGCGGAGCCCAGCTCGCGACACAGCTCATAGAACTCCTGGACTTCGTCAACGGTCGCCATGTAGGCCTCGCCGAGCTCCGCCAGCGCTCGGCCCAGCACGAACCCCGTTCCGACGCGGCGCAGGAGTCCGGCGGCGGTCAGGGCGCCGATGATGTTGGCGATCGAAGACTTGGGCAGCCCGAGGCGACGGGCGAGCTCGCTCGGACCGGCCGGCCGCCCGCCGTTCTCGGCGAGTAGGCGGAGGATGCCGGCGGCTCGCGTGACGGCCGGCGACAGGGACTCCGAATCTAACGCTCCTCTCCCGCCGGTGGCCGTCTCTTCGGCTTCAGTGAACGGCATGACCGGTCTTCTTGGCCAGCATGCTGAACCGCGTGCCATATCTTGACTCGTTCGGCGCAAGGTGCGCATACTAGCCCACCTACTGTCGTGCGTTCAACATGCTGAACGAAACACGGCGCTCGATGCTAAGGAGCGGACACGACACGTCTGCTGTTGGCCACTCGGTTCGGTGTCCGGTCAGTCTCCTGGCCGGAGGAGTCGCGTATGTGAGCTGGTCCGTACCGTTCGGTCTTCGAGCGTGGTCTGCGTCACCGGGCTGAACTGTTCCCGAAGCGGGACGTGCGAAGGAGGAATCGCCATGAGTCTTCTCGGTCGGTGGAAGGGGATGGTGGGCGTCGTCGTCGCCGGGCTGCTTGTCACGGCGTGCGGCGGCACCGCCGCTAGTCCGCAAGCGTCGACCCCGCAAGCGTCGACCCCGCAAGCGTCGACGTCGGCCGCATCTCCGCAAGCGACACAACTGAGTGCGGACCTGACGTTCCAATTCTGGATTGCCGGCGACGCCGACAAGAAGGCCTGGGAGACGGTGACCGGGGTTGCGATGGCGGACCACCCGGGCCTGAAGATCACGGTCCAGGGCAGCCCGTGGCCCGACTACTGGTCAAAGATCGGTAACCAACTGAGCAATTCCGGGGCGCCGTGCATCGTCGGCATGCAGAGCCTCCGCCTCGCGGCGTACGGCGACCAGCTGGTGCCGATTGACGATTTGATGGCGAAGTACCAAGTGAACGCCGGGGACTTCGACAAGTCGATCCTCGACGGGATGAAATTCGGCGGCAAGCAGGTGGCCCTACCGTATGACTTCGGTCCGCTGATCGTGTTCTACAACCGCGACCGTTTCAAGGCGGCCAACATTGCGGAACCGAAGCCGGGCTGGACGCTCGACGACTTCAAGAAGGACGCGGCCGCGTTGACGACTGGCGGCAAGTTCGGGTTCACCACGGCCTCGATTGACCAGGAATACCTGTCCTGGGTCCTGGACCTCTCGGGTGCCGAAGTGCTCGATTCGGGAGGCAAGCTGAACGTTACGTCGCCGGCGTTCGTGGACGGCTACAAGCAGTACGTCGCTCTGATGAACTCGGGAATCGCCCCGAAAGTCTCGGTGGCGGGCTACGACGGCTACGTCAGCATGCAGAGCCAATTCCAGGATGGCACGGCCGCAATGTATGTCGACGGACCGTGGACGGTGATCAGCAACCGCGACGCCGTCAAATTCCAGCTCGGCGTGGCGCCGATGCCGGCCGGGCCGGGCGGCTCGAAGCATTACACCGCTGGCTCCGGCTTCGGGATCTCCAAGCAATGCCCGACTCCCGAGGCGGCCTTCCAGGCCATCGTCTCGATGACCGGTGACAAGGCGCTGACCGGTCTTGCCTCCGTCGGCCGGGCATACCCGGCACGACCTGCCGACTCGGAGGCCTGGTACGGCGCCGCCAAGATCGAGGGTGCCCGCGAAACGCTCGACTACGCGACCTCGCACTCGGTGCCCTGGCTCACTCCCCCAAACTGGGTCCAGGTCGCCGACCTGTTCGACCGGTACGGGTTGCAGGCGCTGACTGGGGAAGCCACACCCGAGAGCACGCTGCAGACGGTGCAGGCTCAGGGCACAGCCGGGAGTTAGTTTTTCTGGCAAGGGAAGTAGCGGCGGCGCCTGAGGCGCCGCCGCCACTTGCAAGATGAAGCGAGTCGATCGCCATCGATACCACTGCCCCGCCGCCGGCGGTCTCGACACGATCGCACGACCGACATCCGCTGCGGAGTGACGGTCGGTACGCCCTGATCTTCCTCGGGCCGAGCTTGATCGGTCTCGCCCTGTTCACGCTGTTCCCGACCGTGATGGCCCTCGTGATGAGCCTGTTCAACTGGCCTGTCTTCGGGAACCGGACCTTCCACGGGCTCGACAACTACACGCGCCTTTTGGGGGACCCGGTCTTCCGCCAGGTTGTGCTCAACACGTGCCTGTTCGTCCTGCTGTACGTCCCGCTCAACCTCGTTGTGTCATTGGGCCTGGCGGCATGGGTATCCCCACAGATCAAGGGTCGGCAGGCCTTCCGGATCCTGTTCTTCATCCCGGTGATGACGCCGGTTGTGGCCAACGCCGTGGTGTGGCGGTTCATGTATCAGACCGGTGGACTGCTGGACTCCCTGTCCCAGAGCGTGCTTGGCTCGCCAGCGCCGAACTTCGTCGGGTCCTCGGCAACGGCGATGCTGGCGATCGTCGCCATGTCGGTCTGGCAGGGCTTCGGCTACAACTTCCTGGTCTTCTCGACGGCGATCGACCAGGTGCCTCGGGAGCTGCTGGAAGCCGCGGCGATCGACGGTGCCAGTGGGCGGCAGCGGTTCTGGCGCGTGACCCTGCCGATGATCACGCCGTCGATCTTCTTTGCCACCACCTTGACGCTCATCACGTCCTTCCAGGTGTTCGCGCAACCCTTCCTGCTCACGAAGGGCGGCCCGGGCAATGCCACGGCAACGATGGTGTTGTTCGTCTACAACGAGGGCTGGCGGTTCCTGCACATGGGACTCGCCGCCGCGGCCGGGTGGGTCCTGTTCGTGATCATCATGGCGATCACGGCGGTCCAGTTCCTCGGTCAGAAGCGATGGGTGCACTATGACACCTGACGCACGGGCCTCGGCTGGCCTCCGCATCGCCCCGCGCCGCCGCGCGACTTGGCTGCGCCCCCTGATCTCCCACGTGCTGCTGGTGCTCGTGGCACTCCTGTTTGCCGCTCCCCTCGTCTACGCATTTGCGACCTCACTCAAGCCGCAGGACGAGGTGTTCACCGTCCCCCCGACGCTCGTGGGCTCGGAGGTGCGATGGGACAACTACGTCGAAGCGTTCCGGTTTGCGCCGTTCGGCCGCTACTTCCTGAACAGCTTCCTGGTCGCGATCAGCGGGACTGCCGTGGTCGTCATCGCATCGAGCCTGTCGGGGTTCGCATTCGCCCGGCTGCGTTTCCGGGGACGCGAGCTGCTGTTCGTGCTTTTCCTCGGCACGCTGATGGTGCCGCAGGAGGTGCTGATCGTCCCGATGTACTGGCTCATGCAGACGCTGGGCTGGGTGAACAGCTACCAGGCGCTGATCCTCCCGTGGGCATTCACGGCGTTCGGGACGTTCCTGCTCCGCCAGTTCTTCCTCACGGTGCCGGCCGAACTGGTCGATGCGGCCCGGGTCGACGGCGCCGGGCCGTTCACCGTCTTCTTCCGCGTCATGCTGCCGCTGGCACGGCCGGCGCTCGCGGTGCTGGCGATGTTCACCTTCATCGCCTACTGGGGGAGCTTCCTCTGGCCATTGATCGTCATCGACACCATCGACGAGAAAGGCACGGTGCCGCTGGGCCTGTCTTCATTCATGTCCCAGCAGGGCACCCAGTGGCACCTGATGATGGCCGCGGCCATCCTGGCCATGGTTCCCTCGGTGATCCTGGTGGTGCTGCTGCAGAAGAACCTGGTGCGCGGCCTCCTGACCACCGGGTTCGGGGGGCGCTGATCCGATGAGCGGGCTGGTTCCGCGATGACCGAGTCCGAAGCGAGACCGATGATCCGCGGCGCAAACGGTGGGGACCTCGGCTGGTTCCTCGAAGCGCGGTTCGGCATGTTCATACACTTCGGGCTCTACGCGCTGCCCGCGCGCCACGAGTGGGTTATGAGCCGCGAGGAGATCGCGCCGGAAGCGTACGAGCGGTACGTGCGGTACTTCGATCCCGATCTCTTCGATCCGGACGAGTGGGCGCGGGCTGCGGCTGACGCCGGCATGCGCTACGTCGTGCTCACGACGAAGCACCACGAGGGCTTCTGCCTCTGGGATTCGGACCTGACCGACTATTCCGTGACGGCGACCCCGTACGGCAGGGACCTGATCGGGCCGTTCGTCGAGGCCGTGCGGGCCGCTGGGCTGAAGGTCGGCTTCTACCACTCCCTGCTCGACTGGCATCATCCCGACTTCGCCGTCGACGATTTCCATCCCTTGCGAAGCCGCCCGGACGTGCCTGCGCTGAACGCGGCGAAGGACGGGAATCGGTATCGCGAGTACCTCCATGGGCAGGTCCGCGAGCTCCTCACGAAATACGGTCGGATCGATTACCTCTTCTTCGACTTCTCGTATGAAGACGGCACGATCCCTGAGTCGTCCGTTCTGCCCGGCAAGGGTCCGTCGTTCTGGGGGTCGACCGAGCTGCTCGCCCTTGTCCGCGAGCTCCAGCCGGGCATCGTCGTCAACGATCGGCTCGGCATCCCGGGCGACTTCATCACGCCTGAGCAGTACCAGCCCGCCGGGCCCATGTCCAGGGACGGCAAGCCCATCGTCTGGGAGGCCTGTCAGACCCTCAATGGCAGCTGGGGCTACGACCGCGACAACCCCGACTTCAAACCGGTCGACCTGTTGATCCGGATGCTCGTGGACGGGGTCTCCAAGGACGGAAACATGCTGCTCAACGTCGGTCCGACGGCGCGCGGCAATTTCGATCCGCGAGCGATCGCCTCCCTCCGGGGGGTGGGCGATTGGATGAGGCTCCATGGCCGGTCGATCTACGGCGCCGGCCCGTCGGCGTTCACACCCCCCCTGGACGCCCGGTACACACGGCGAGGCGACCGTCTGTATCTGCACCTGTTCGCGTGGCCGCTCCAGCACGTCCACCTGCCGGGCCTCGCCGGCAAGGTCGACTACGCCCAGCTGCTAAACGATGCCTCCGAGATCGGTCTCGTCACGCTGCCGCCGGGCGCGCAGGCCAGCACGATCCACCCGGGCGGCCAACCCGAAGGCACGCTGACGCTCAAGCTCCCGATCCAGCGCCCGGACGTCGCGGTACCGGTCGTGGAGCTGTTCCTCGCCGCGGGAACGTGACCGTCGCGTGACCGACGGAACGTACGAGGTCCTGGATCGACGCTTCGCTCGGCTGGTCAATCAAAGCGCGAAGCTCGAGCTGCTCGACGGCACATCACGTTGGGCGGAAGGGCCCGTGTACGTGCCGGCGGGCCGATACCTGCTCTGGAGCGACATACCAGGCGACCGGATCATGCGCTGGGACGAGTCGTCGGGGCACGTCTCGACCTTCCGCTCGCCATCGCAACATGCGAACGGCAACACGCTCGACCGCCAGGGTCGGCTCGTCACCTGCGAGCATCTGACCCGCCGCGTCACTCGGACCGAGCACGACGGATCGATCACCGTCGTGGCCGATCGGGTCGCGGGGAAGCGGTTCAACAGCCCGAACGATGTCGTCGTGGCGTCGGACGACGCCATCTGGTTCACCGATCCGACGTACGGAATCGACAGCGACTACGAGGGGCGACGTTCTGCGTCGGAGATCGGACGATCGCGGCTCTACCGCGTCGACCCAACGAATGGCAAGGTTGGAGTCGCGGGCGACGACTTCGTCCAGCCGAACGGCCTCGCGTTCTCGCCCGACGAGCGCCGGCTCTACGTTTCGGATACCGGGCGAACACACATCGAGGACGGCCCGGCGCACATCCGCGTCTTCGACGTGCACCGTGGGAGGCTGACAGGCGGCGAGGTCTTTGCGGAGTCGCCCGCGGGCTTCTTCGATGGGTTCCGCGTCGACGAGAGCGGGAACATCTGGACGAGCGCGGGCGATGGCGTCTACTGCTACGAGCTCGAGGGGAACCTCATCGGACGCATCTCCGTGCCCGACCCCGTCGCGAACGTCTGCTTCGGCGGGCCCACGCGCAACCGCCTCTTCATCTGCGCGACTGGCGCCGTCTACGCCGTGTATCTCCTCGCGAACGGGGTCAAGCTCGTCTGACGCCCCTGTAGGACGTGCCGTCCGATCGAGGCGCTGAGCGAACGCGCGACTCTCGCAGTCATTTGCTGGTATCAGCGCTGAGCTACCAGTTCACGCACGACTTGAGCTAAGAACGGGTTACCGCGTGTTTATTAAGCATCGCCTATACCCGCGCACGCGCCGACGTAGCTCAACGGTAGAGCAGCTGTTTCGTAAGTCGCCCGGTAGGCGCCCGTCGCGGTGCCAAGGCGGTCTCCTTGGATGCCGAGCGCGGAATACCCGGCGAAGGTCTGGCTCAGCGAACCCGACCGCTGGTGGCGGAATACGGTTGAGCTGATCACGTGGAGCGGTGGCTGGTCGCACGACCGATGGGTTGACTCGACGTATCTCGGCGGTGGCGGAGCAGATCTTCTACGCGCCCGAGGCGAGTTGAGCGCGCAATGCCAATCGTCCATGGTGACTGGACCCTCAACGGGCTGCCGCGGAATGCCTAGTTCGCGCTCGACCGCCGTCGGCGCATCGCCTCGGTGCTCCGCGATCCCTTCCGTTGACGACGGCATTCCGAGCAATGTCGCTAGATCGGCGGCGTTCGCTCTAGGACCTGGTGGCACCGAGCGCACTCCAGGAGCGCGATGCTCCACCACTCACGGGATCGGGTAGGGCGGGGGAGTGAGATCTGGCTTGAGGTCGTTCGCAGCGAATTCAGTACACGGCCCGCTCCGGCCCGCCGGAGCCCTCTCACGCTCAGATTCGCGGTGGATAGGCGGGGGCAGGTTGTCCTGGGCCGCGACCCAGCCGGCGTCGGCCTCCGCCGAGGCCGTCACGACGATGAGCGGACGATCGCCCAGGCGGGTGAGCGCGGACGACTGCGTTAGCACCGTCGGGATGGCGAGGCACTCGTCGCGCCCGCCGCGATTGGCCGCCACAGTCGACTCATTGGCGGACAGTCCGAGGAGAGGCCCCAGGAGCGCCGGCCCTCCCGGCTGGCGTCAATCCTATTTTCCGATGAGGTAGCCACCAAGGCCGATAAGGCCAATGCCAACGACCTCAAGGGCAAGCCATTGTGGCGCTGCGGTCAGTGCCTTGACGAGTTCCGTGACCGCCTTTAGCAGATCGGTTATGGCGGGGAGGCCGGGGCCGCTCCGGGTCTGGGGCGCCTGCCGGGCGTCTGTCACCAGCTTCAGAACCGCACCCGCGAAACCGAGGACCACGAACCCGACGCCAACGACGATTAGCAACCAACCGACGAGTGTCACAAGGAACCACCTTCCCGAGGGGCGCTCGCGATCTGATCCGCAGCTCTCAGTCCGGTCGCGACTGCCGCAGCCAATGCCTTCGAGCTGAGATAGTCCGAGCCATTGTGGGCTGCCGCTGGGTTGATCGGGCTGGGACCACGTCCTCTGGTCGGGGCGGATTGAATCTCGTGATTGCCTTCGAAGAAGCTCGTAAGCTCGTGGACACGAGTTGCCGGATCGTCGTCGTTCCAGATGTTCGCCCACATCCGAAGACACGTAGGGAACTGAAGTGATCCGCCTTGCACGACACTCGCAGCCCGCTGTTTGAACGCCGGGTCGCCGAGCGGCGAACCACACGTGACGAGCGACTTGACTGGAAATCCACCGACGGCGTGCGCGAGGACGTTGTATGCGACCAGGCTCCCCATGCTAAAGCCGACGAGGACGACCTCTCCCGGCCCTTGGCACGCCTCCTCAACCAACGCGTCCGTCAGACTTCGCAGGTCGGATCGCTCGTAATACTCGCGCGTGTCGTCGAGCAGGTGATTGAGGACCTTGCCAGACGCTCCGGTCCGCCCGTCGATCCATTCGCCGAATGCCTCGATTGCGCGGCCGAAGTCGAAGTGAGGCAAGAGCCCGCGTTCTGGGCCGCGTCCCGTGCCATCGTCGAACTTCGGCTCCTCCGTGAAGGCGTCCGGCCGCCAGAACTGCCCATAGAAGGGCATTGATACCGGGACGCATGCAGCGTGGTCGTATCCGATTCGCTGCAGACCGTATCTCGCTGAAGCGACCCACTCCCGCTCGAATAGCTCCGGGATCTCCATGGCGGCGGCCCGGCCGTGAAGGATTACGATCCGGGCGTTGTGTGGATGGCTTGATTCCACGATCACCTCCATGCGTTATCGGCGGGGCCACCTTAACTGCAGAGCGCCTCGTGGGCGTCTGAGTCGACCGTAGCGCCGGCCGCTCGATGGCTGGATATGAAAGGCATCGTTTAGACGTCATCGAGACAGCGGTCCGCAAACATGGAATGCGTGCTGATCCGCCACCTGGGGCTCAGCAGCGCGCGGATCGGGACAACTCGCAGCTGTCGAACAGGGGGAGGTCATGACCGCAGCATGGACGTGGCTCGTTTACATGGCGGGCGACAACAACCTCGAAGGCGCCGGGGGTGCTGACCTCAACGAGATGATGGAGGTTGGCTCGTCGGCCGATCTCAACGTCATCGTGCGGTTCGATACAGAGGAGCACGGGACGTCGACCTACCGCGTCGAGAAGGGCTCGTTGACCACCCTCGGGACAACACCCGGGATCAACACCGGCGATCCCGCAGAGCTCCAGCGTTTCATCGAGTGGGGTAGGAGTTCGTTTCCGGCCAAACACGTCCTGCTGGATCTCTGGAATCACGGTGGAGGATGGAAGGACCTCCCGCAGAACTACAACTGGAATGCACTCAGGGCGACTCGACCACGCTTTGCGGGAAAGGTCTCGGATGCTCGCAGATCCTTGTTTCGCACGACAGCCAAGTACCTCATGGAAGGCGACCATTCCCCGCGCGCGGTCGAGATCGACACCGGTGCGCACGACTATCTCGACAACAAGGAACTGAGGCACGCACTCGCCGACGCGCTTCCGGAGAGCGACAAGATCGACGTCCTCGGATTCGACGCATGTCTGATGAACATGATCGAGATTGGTTATGAGCTCCGAGACACCGCGGTGTTCATGGTCGGGTCGGAGCAGGTCGAGCCGCCGAACGGCTGGCCATACTCGGCAATTCTTGCCCGGATCGCCGACCATCCGGCGATCTCGCCAGCCGAAGTGGCGACAGCGATTGTTTCGGACTACGGCTCCTACTACAGGGCCCCGTCGGCCGAGCGCGAAGTCGACCAGCAGCTCGGAGCGACGCAGTCGGCTCTCGATCTCCGACATATCGAATTAGCATCGCAAGCCGTGGACGAACTGGCTCACGCCATCCTCGACGACTTCAACTCGGCATCTGGCGCTCTGCTGTTAGCCCGCAATGCGGCTCAGGCCTTCGATGAGCCTGAGTACGTAGATCTTGGAAGCCTGGCAACGGAGGTTGGCCGCAGAAGCTCTGATCGGGCGATCAAAGCCGCAGTCGCATCAATCGAACATTCGGTATCGCCGGGCCCAGACTCGTTCGTCCTTGCGAACCGCACCATCGGGTCACCTGTCGAACGCGCCTCAGGCGTGTCGATCTATTTCCCAACACCGAGAACCTACGCGACGGCGTATGGGGACCTCGCTTTCAGTAAGGAGCGCAACTGGGCGACGCTACTCGCCAGGATCTTTGCCGCCTGATGACGTCTGCCACGCAGCGCTCCGGCGATTGCGCCACGCATCGGTCGCATCGACGTCGGGCGTGCGCTGACGAAGTGGCTGACCCACTCGGTTTCGTTGAGCTAAAGGAGCAGATGGTCCAGATCCTCAATCCAACCCTCGCCGATGAGTCGCAGCCAGCCTTCATTGCCGACTGGGGCTCCGGTCCTGCCAATACGCGGCGAGGCGACGAGCGCGCGCAAGGTATCTGCGGAGTCTCTGGTTACCGGCTGTGCCGGGGCATCGAGGGTGCCTGGTCTGTAGCGCCACGAGGGACGTGACCCCGCACCGCGCGGCGACCGTCTCGTCGGCTCCTCCGGCCATGGTGCGCAGCCAGCGCGCTCGGTTCGAGGGCGCCACGAAAAGCAGTCACGAGGTCGCGTGGGCGTCGAGGCGCCGGTAGCCGTTGAGCTCGGCCTCGATCACGACCCGGGCGCTGGGTGGCTTCGTCGATCTCCAGGCAGAGGATGCCGGATCGTCCTTCCGACTCGAGGGCAACCACGTTGTCGAAGAAATGGTGGCGTGCCGACAACGACGGCGCATTTGGTTCGTCGAGCCAGAGCAGCACGGCCGAGTTGCTTCGCGGGTCGCCATTGGCCGCGGCGAGCGCTCAGATGGTTTCGATGATGTCCAGGGTATGGCTGAGACGGTTCGAGCCTCGTGAGCGGGTCGCGACGTCGCCGAGCCTGCGTCGGGCGCGATCGCTCAGTCGGTAAGCGAGCTCGGCACCGCCACGTTGAGCATGGGGCACGATGGCCCGCTCGAGCAGGCCAGCCTGCCAGAGATGCAACAGCCGGCGCTGAGCGATACGGCGGTGGCCGTAGACGAGGGTCGCCAGCTGTCGCGGTGTGGCCGCTTCGGCGCGGTCAGGATCCGCATGACCGCCCGACCGCGGTCGTGAAGCATGCCGATGTCTTCCAAACGTCATCGCATCCGGCCAGTCGTCGCAGGACAAGAGCTTCGAGACGTCCGCGGGGTTGAGCCCAAGTCACAGGTGGGCGGCCGGGTTCGCTCGCGACGCGTCGAGGAGAAGGAGACGGACCGGACGCTGGTCGCCGGTCATCGTTTGGTATCAGGCGCGTGAGCCGACGAGAGACGGCCACGACCGCTGTCCGCAGCCGTGAGTCGATGGGAACGCTGTCGCCGCTCTTAGCTCGGCGCGACACCGTAGCCCAACGCGGCCCACGTCAGCGGCCCGATATTGCCCGTGACCGGGAAGCCTTCATCCTGCTGGAATTGCCGGACTTCAGTAAGCGTGTCACTGTCGAAGGCGCCACTCTGGGCGACGGTATAGCCGAGCCAGCTCAAAAAGAATTGCGCATCGCTGACGTAAGTCGTCTCTCCTGAGTCCGTGTCGCCTTGATGCAGGACGGGTCGAGTCACTCCTATCGGGAGGAACAGCACCTGCGCATCGAAGTCCGCCTGCTGAACTGCCCATGCGGCGTTCCGGAACAGTCCCCTGTTTACTGCATTTCGACTTACATAGCTGCCGGCAATCCTGCAATTGGCCGCAGCGGCGAGCCAATCCGCACTTGCGCAGGCGGCTCGGAAAGCTGGCCAACGTCCTTTGCCGGCGGAGTCTGGTCCGGCGAAATCTGGGCCCATCGCCCAGGACATGCTCAAGAGTCCGAGCTGGGCGTCCGCTGGCCACGTCGCGAAGTCGGCAAAGGCTTTGACACCAGTGGCCGGATCCACAGCATCGTTGAGAAGTTCGCTCTCGAACTTGTCGACCTTGGCTAGGACGAGTTGCTTGCAGCCCTGCTCGCTGATGCGAAGAGCTGTGAGAGATTCGGACGCTGGCGCCCGAGCGCCCGAGGTCTTGACCGCAGTCCAGTCCGCTTGAATATCTGCGTCGTTGACCGCGGCGCCAGGGTCATTCTTGTTTGAAAATGGCCCACCGAGCGACGGAAGTGCGAGCGCCAGCCCTACGGGGTCGATCAGATTCCCGATGCCGATGGAGACCAGGCCGAGTTGGTCGGCGTACATCCACAGTACTTTGCCTTCCAATGGCTCAGAAAACGCCATGAAGTTGTCACGCACAGCCGGCCACATAGACACCCTCCCCGCGCTTACCGAGCGCGTCGCGACAGTTCAATCCATTGACGGAGACGCGGGCCGGATCGGTGACCCACGCTATAGATCCAGCTGGATGTACCCGCTCGCCCATCCAGGCCCCTCTTGCCACCACGTCGCTTGGACTGTGCCATTCGCGTCGGACACGAATACGTCGAGGATCCCCGGCTGACGCGCCACGGCGGCGGGCGTTGCTTGTTGGCTCAAAGCGATGCTCGGGTCTCCAATCTGGATCGACACCGGGCTCCATCCAGCTGATGCGGTCCACCACGCCGTATGTAATCTTGAATCCTGGCTGACCCAAAAGACGTCAAGCACATCCCTTCGGCGCGCGACGATCGCTGGACCCGCCATGAGGCTTGCCTGCGGCACCCCGACGCCACCGATAGCATGGGGAGGGGCCCAACCTGTTGACGGGTCCCAGGCGGCTGCGTACGGGATTCCGTCGGTCCCAATGAAGGCGACATCCAACGCATCGGGTTGGCGCGCGACCGACGCAGTGCGGCTCGAGGGATTAGCGGCCACCACCGCGTTCGTGATATCGAGGCCAGATGTGGCCCACCCTCCAGACTCGGTCCACCACAACGTGTAGACGTGCCCATCCTGACCAACCACGAAGACGTCGATGGTGTCGCTCGCCCGGCTCACCGCGGAAACGCCGCCGTGGGGGTCCAACGCGGGCAATCCTGCGCCCAATTGAATTGGAGATCCGACCCAGCCACCAGGTTCCGTCCACCAGGTGGTCCAAAGACGCGCATCGGAGCCGATGAAGAACACGTCGATGATCCCTGGCAGCCGTGCTAGCGCGGCAAGGCCGCCCGACGGGTCGGCCGATGTCGCCGCAGACACAATGGACACCTGGTTGGGGCTCCAGCCCCCAATCTGGGTCCAAAACGTAGTAACGATCGCCCCGTCATCGGCGATCCAGAATGCGTCGAGAACGTCAGGCTTGCGCGCCACCGTCGCGACTACCGGGATGGTCGAGGGCGTGATGGATCCATCGCCGAGCGGCGTTCCGAGCCCATCCCACTGCCCCGTCCAAGCCTCGGCGTATGGACGATCCGTCCTTGGAAATAGGACATCGAGGGAGTACGGTGTGCGAGCCGCAGCAGCCGGGCCCGGTGCGCTCGCCGAGGAACCGACCCCCAAGACGCGCGGGCTGAGCAGTTTGACGATGTCGATCGCACCTGGATCTCCATGGGTGTTGCCCGGTACGTGTTCGTGGCCGCACCAGCCGGTAAAGGCGAGCCAGTCGTTATCACCGAGCCGGATCCCGTTTGCAGATCCACTGCTCTGTGGGAAGCTGAGGAACGTAAGTCCGGATACTCGGGGAATCGGAACCAGCGCCTCGATGCGACGCATCAACGACGCCATGAACTCCAGCTGTGGAGCGGTCCAATTCGGAGTGTCGGTTGCGAAGCCAACCATCTCGATTTGGATGCAGTTCGCGCGGTTCGTACCGACGGAACCCACCTGCAGCGCCCTGGCGGCGACGTCGAGCGAAAGATGCTGCACGACACGGGATGCCTTCCAGTCGATCGTGAAATGCGGCCAGAAGTTGTTCGCCTGGAACGTGGAGATCGCACCACCTGCGGTTCCGCCCTCGGTCGTGTGCAGGACCCCCCGCCACGGCGCGCCGGTGAATTGGCCTCCGTCAATCCCGGCGATGACCTCGACGCCAGGTAGCCAGATCCCTACCACGTCAACCACCCTCCTTTCCAGGCGCCGGCGCCTCCGCGAGGACGTCGAAACGGAGGTGCGACGTCGGCGGGCCGGCGGCCGGCAGCGCGCTGCGTTCGACCCAGAACACGGGCCTTCCCATCGTGTCGCGCGCGAGCATCGCCCGCCTACGCAGTCGCACGCCATTACTGGGAATCGCGTCGGCAGCCAGCTCGTGACCACGTCCGAGGCCTAACCCTGATGGACCCCCGATTAATCTCGAAACCGGACCGGTGCGCGGTTGGGGAATCGGCCCGGTGAGATCGGCGAGCACGGCCTGGCGCCAAAGCCCTGACCGACCGTCCCCAGCTCCGGCCGCGGGCGAGCCTGCTGGAACCACACCGGATGCATCCGGATCGCCCGCGCGCACCCGCTGGTACGGGTGCCAGAGCTCCGGCAAGGTCGTCGACGGGAGATACCGGAACGCTCGGGTGCCGGTGTGTGTCGTTTCCGCCTCCGCCGCGGCAGACGCTGTGTCGGGGAGCAACTGCAACCCGTCGGCGCGGAGTTCCACCGCCCAGGCCAGGTTGGCATCTTCGTCCACGCCGATCACGACGTCATCCAAGACGTTTCCAGTCTGCGGCGCGACGGCGATTGGCCACACCAGCAGTTGCGACTCGGCGAGACCGGTCGTGTGGAAGAGCGACCAGGCTGCCGGACCGGAGGCCGAGGGTGCATTGAGTGCCCAGATCTCATCGAAGCTATCGCGAACCGTGACGCCGGCAAGGGCAACCAGGACCCCGCTCGATGGGTTTGTCATTTCATCGCGGGGCGGCGGCACGGGGAAGGCAAACCAGTCATCCGCGTGGGCCAACGCGACGTCGAACAAGAGCATCGTCGCGAAGTGGGATCGGTCGGGCGCGAAGCCGCCGATGTCGACGGCCCGATCCTCCAATTGCCACCACCTCGCGTTGGGCGCGCCCGGATAGTCCAGTCGGTTTGGAATCACGGATCGACTCTGGACCGGCGCCTCGGATGGCTTGGTCACCGCCACCGCGTTCGGGTCACCGTCGACCGAAAACCAGTCAAGGTCCCCGCCGGGATGACGAACCATTCGCAGCCCGGTACCGCCGGCCTCGAAGGACGCTCCGTACGTAAGTTCGCTCGACGACCATCGATCGGGCACCGGCGACGGTACCTCTGCCCAGATCGCGTGCCCGGCGAGCACGCCTTTGAGGAAGACGGCTCGTCCATCCACCTCACCGGCCAGCCGTTCGTACGGCACCGTCAGGCGTCCGAAAGCAAACGCTGTGCGGGCGGTCGCATCGAGCAGCGGGGCAGCGGCCCGGCCGAGCCGCACGCGTCGACCCAGGGTCCACCAGTCGTCTGGCTCGGCTTCGACCAGGGCTTCGGCCGGAATGACCGTTGGATCAAGATCGGGGCGCGTCTGATCGTAAGTCAGCGCGATGTGGCGCGGAGCGACACTGACGACCATGGGCGTTGAAGCGTCCTCGCCTTGGAGCTCGCCGAGCTGCCACTGCCGCGTAAGGAACCAGACGGGATCGGCGACGCGTGCACGCAGGCCTTCCTCGCTGTCGGCCCGGCCCGGCTCGACCCAGAAGTAGAGCGGATCGGTCATGTTGGCCAATCGTCGAGGAAGCCAAGTGGCTTCGCCGCGTGGACGAGCGGGGCGGGACTCGCGTAGGGCAGCCCGCCCACGTCGGTCGGTCCAGCCGCGCGGGCGTGGACGAGCTCACGGGTCTCGAGAACAACGGCCAGAAGTCCGTCGTTCGTCAGGCGCTGCGACGGGTCTGGTGGTACGGCGAGGAGCACGGCCTGCGGCGCGCGAGCCTTCGGGGCATTGAACCCGAATGCGGCCGTTGTCGCGTGGCGTCGGCTGGGAACGGAGTCGGTCCAGGCGTCGAGTGCCGCGACGGCGACTGTGTCATTGCCATCAGCGATCGCTGGTCCGTAGGCCACCAGGACGGGGCCAGCAATGTGCCATGGATCGGTGGACCCGCCCGGGGCGGCAACGGCGGCCGGCCACGGCGACAGTGTCAGATCGAGTTGCCGTGCCTCCAACGCGGCAAGACGCGGGCGCACCGCGGCGATGTACTCGAGCCATGACTGGTCGAGGTTCGGCACCGACCGCAGGACTGGGACCAGCGCGCGCTTCACGATCGGTAGGATCGGCAGATCGGGGCGCCCAGCGAGGGTCCGGATGGCGCGCCGCAGGGCGTTCACGTAGGGGTCCGGTATGACGGACCCAGCCCCAGATGCGGGGACCACGGCCGACGCCAATCTCGCCGCGAGCGCATCGACAACGGCAGCCTGACGATCGGCGACGCTGGCGGTGGTGGCGGCCGGGTCGAGCGGTGCGACGTTGGACAGATCGATAGCCCAGCGCGTTGCTGCGGTGGCGATCACGTCCCAGACGGTCGCGACGGTGGGGTCGAGCGCCACGATCGAGTCGTGGGCATCCTGGGCTAGCCGGCGCAATCGGGTGAGCCGAACTTCCAGATCGGCGGCAACGGCGGCCCGCAGGTCGGCGTCGGCGCTGGTCGGCAGCCCCTCGTACACGCCTCCGGTCAGTGACGGCACGAGGGGGTCGTCGCCGCTTCCGAGAACCGATGCCATCCAGTCGCGAGGATCGCGCCCGACCGGGTCGGCGGTTTGGAGCGCAGTGGCCCCGATCTCCGCCGAAAGCAGCGCCGTGTACGCAGGGTCGGCGATGCTCGCGGGCTCGGCGTCGGCTCCGGCGCCCGGCGCGCCGCGCGGAAGCAAGACCCACGCGGCGACGCGCACCGTCGTCGCGGCGCGTGGGGTCCGGATCGCCCGCAGCTCCGGTGGTGCCCCCAGTCCCGCTGCCGCCTCCATCGCCGCGTTTGCGAGATCGGCATGACCATTAACAAGGGCGTACACCCCATCAGCGACAAGGAGATCCGAATACGTGTCGAGGACGTCGTCTAGAGGCGCGAGTCGCGCGGCCAGGTCAGCGGGCAAGCCCGCAGCGAGGGTGCCCTCGCGCGCCGCCCGCAGGACCTGCGCCCCGTCACACACACGGCGTTCCTGCTGATCGGCGGCCAGCGGGTATTGCTGGCGGAGGATCCGCACGGCGTCCCAGTCCCCGGCGATCCTCTCGACCTCCAGACCCAGCGCTTCATAAGGATGCACACCCAGGCGCACCCGCTCGCCGAGGGCGATCGCCGTCCTGACCTTGGCTGAATCAATCGTTAGGTTCCAGCGGTCGTCGTTGGGATCGCGAACGGCGGCGTCGCGCAGGAGGGCGGCGGTGAGCGCCTGGGCATGCGACGGGGCATGCAGCAGGCCGGCTTCGGTGGGCCCCGGAGCGAGTGGTCCACCGGCGACTCCGGAGAATGGTTTCGGCGCGTCCACCCAGCCGTACGCGCCGAGCACAAATGGCGCGCCAGCCGCAACCATCTCCTCGAGTCGGCGCGCGGCGATGCCGGTCAGCCAGGGATCGACGCGGAAAGTCGCGGTGTCGAGGGCGGCGAGGACGCCTTGGAACATTGACCCGGCGTCGGCCTCCCACAGATCGGCAAAGACGCCGAGCGCCTTCTGGACCTCCCAGAATCGGGCGGCGACCTCACGGGCGGCGGTGTCGGCCGAAGCAGCCAACTCGTTGACAGCGCCTGCCCCTCCCTGCATGAGGTATTTGACGTACGCGGGTTCGTCGTCCAGAGGCAGCGCTTGGCCGAGGACGACGGGTGTCCCCGCGCGAAGCCGGCCGATCGCCTCGCCGACAATCGCTCGGGCGGCGAGCAGCGACTCGCGGACGAGATGTCCGACCAGGCCGAGCCCCGAGTCCTTGTAGTAGTAGAGCGGTTCCGGTTCCAGGGAGCACAGGCGGCGGAGTATCTTCGCGTCGTCCTGTTCGTCACCGGGCGGTCCCGGCAGCGGTCCACTCCGCGCCGCCGGGGCTATTGGGGCGGTCGGGAAGGGCCAGTTCCTCCAGGCCGCCGCACTCAACCGATCCCACTCGCCGGTTGGCAGCCCGGGCATGCCAGCGAGCGCGCGACCGGCGGCGACTATGAAGAAATTCGCGATCGGCCGCACCCGCCAGTGGCGGTTCGGAGCGTGCAAGCCGAGGACATTCAGCAGCCCCGATGCGTTGGCCCCGACGACCCTGGGAGCCGCGGCCCTGGCCGCGCCGGCCGCGCCGGCTCGCCAGTCGAGGGCCCACCGACGAATACGGCCCTCGATCGCGGCCAGACTGTCTCCGGGTGTATCGACCCAGGATCCGAACGCCGACGTTGGCAAGAGGCCGTAGGGCTGCTCGCCGATCCGGATCGCGGGACGCGGGCCTTGGACGGCCAGGTAGGTCCTCGCCCAGCGAGCCAGGGCGGGTTCCTGCTCTCCCGCGCCGATGACATCACGCAGCGTGCGCCCCCACAGCACGGGCCACAGACCTTCCACGGAGAGCGATCCGGGTCCGACGTAGTCAAGGTCGCCACCAAGAACAGGCAGCGCGGCTGGCCCGACTCGACCGGTCAGGGCCGTCAGAACGGCCGCCGTCGACTGCTGGGCGGCGGGATCGATATGAAGCAGCGGAAACAACGAGTCGGCATGGTCGCCAAAGTCCGTGGTCGGCTCGCCCGCGATCGTGTTTGTTGGCGTCCCGGGCGCGAGCACCGCGAGCCGGCCCCCGAGGTTGTGGACATCGACGACATCTGCGGTACGGGTCTTCCCGACCCCGAGCACGACGAGCGCTTCCAGATCCGGGGGAACCACACCCAGATCGAGATCCACACCGAGTCCCACCTTGAGGGCTCGCTTGTACGACAGCCACCAGACTTCCGGCAACTGCCCTGAACTGAGGAAGGGGTTGTCGGTGAACAGCCGGCCCAGCTCAAGGTCGGCCCCGATCGCCACAAGGTCGAGCGTCAGGCGCTTGCCAAGCTCGCGGGTGCCATCGACGTGGACCAGCCACACCTCGAGCTGCTCGGGCAGACCTACGGGTCGGTGGACCTGGAAGGACGCGTGGTCCGTTTCCCCCGTCCGGTCGACGCGGAGCCCGCCGGCTCCGTCGGACACCACGCGAGTGCGCCAGAGCCAGAAGGCACGCGCTGCCCCGACGGCGGTCCCGAATGCTGCGAAGGCGTCGAGCTCTCCGGGCGGCGGAGCGGGCAGCGAGGCGATGGCCTCCGAGAGGCGGTCGAGCTCGGCAGATGTCGGCGGCGCAACCTGCCGGGGCATCGAGAACTCGTCGGGATAGATTCGCAGCCGCAACATCCATTCGTTGACCCCGTCCGTGCGTTGGTCCGGAGCCACGAAGCGCGTCTCCAGCCGCACAGGCGCGAGTACCTCGACGCTCGTCATGTGGTCGCTCGGGTTCTCGCCGCGACGTTCATAGCAGCGGTCCGATAAGCACTCGAACCGGCGTCGCGAAGCGGTTGTAGGCGAATTCCGCGGAATTGTTGTCTCCCGATCCAGGCGCAGGGACGTCGTAGAACCGGTAGCCCGCGGGAGGTTCCTCAAGCACGACCCAGTGAGTGGCGAGGTCCGCCGGTGGCACAGCGAAACCGAAGAACGTGATGTCGTCACCGATCGTGCCGGTGAAGGTCGGATCCTTCCGTTTGGTCGGATCGAGCGCCACCTTGTCGTCGGGTGGCGTCCAATCGACAGCGGCTTCGTAGAGGTAGACGACCGTCGCCGGATAACGACGGAACAACGGTGTCCGGAAGGCCGCGACGGCCTCTGCGCCGTGACCTTCGTCCAACGTCGCGCTGCCCAGTGCATCGGTCTCTGGCCACGTCTTGATGGGGACGATGTCAAGCTCGCCGCCGGCACGCTGCCAGAACTTGCGCAGGGGCGACCAACGCGTTACGAGCGGGATGTTGCGCCAACGCAGCTCGGCCTCCGCCTGGAAGTTGGCCCCGACGAGGAAGGCCTCAACGAATGCCGGGTTGGTCGACAGGCCCACCACGTCGTGCTCCGCTAGGTCGCCCCCGCCTGGCAGCATCCAGTCCGGGGAGCGCTGGGCGAGAAAGCTCCACAGGGGAATGTCCAGTTCAGGCTCGATCTCGACCGGGCCGATGTGCGTAAGGCCGGGCAGGGTCGACAGGACGCGTTGCACCGCCGGCGGCGGGTCGGCGGTCGGATCAACAGCGGCAGCCACCGCTTTAGAAAGGCCGACCAGATCGAGCGGACGGCATTGCTCGTCGGGCGCGGTTTCCTTCATCCATCCAGACCAGCTTCCCGGCGACACGCCCGAATCAGGAAACTCCTTGCCGTCGAGGAACTCCGCGATGGCAGCGCTGTCGGGCTTCCCGTCCTGGTTCGGAGCGAGGGCTCGCAGGGCGGCGACCAACTGGCCCTCGCTCGGCTGCTCGCCGAGACGGTCGAGGACCTGACCCGCGATGGCCTTGTCTTCGGTCGCGGTGTAGACAGCCAGTTTGACGGCCTCGACTGAGTCGCCCCCCGAGCGGCCGATATCGGCGGGGTCGGCCGTGTCGGGTGGACACAGGCTGGCGGCGATCAGGACTCCGCCGAACCGGCCGGCACCCTGTTGGGCAAGAGCGGTGCGAGCGGGACCGGACCGCAATGCTCGGCGGGCTGCCGATGACAGCAGGGCTTGGCCCAACTGCGGGCTGCGTCCCGAAATGTCGTCGAGCACGGTGGCGCCGCTCCGGGATGCCAGGCGGCCGAGGACGGGCCCGAGCACCGCGAGCCGACTCGCGGCCGCGGACAGCACCAGCGCAGGATCAACGACCGCGCTTCCAGCTGGTGGCGGCATCCGGCGACGCCATAGGGAACGACTTGCCTCGACGCCTAGGGCGACATGCCGGATACGGTCATGGGCTATGGCGAGATCGCCGGCCTTGGTGGCAGCGGCGGCAATAATCCGGTCCTGCCACTCGATCGCATTCCAGCTGCCGAGGCCAGCTGCCCCCCGCAGCCGGGGATCACGTCGGAGCTGCTCCTGCCAGCCACCCGGAGCCGGATCGGGACCCACATTCGGGTCACCGAATGGCGCATCGTAGCGCGGCGCCGTAACGACGCCACGGCCGTCCGGCATGACGATCCGAACCGAGAGGCCGGCCACATCGTCGCCGATGTCGTTGGCAATGACGCTGTCGGCCGGATCTGGGCCCGCGGCTGAAGCCGGAGGCAGGCGCAGCACGCCGGCCGTTTCGACGGGCGTGGCCAGTGCTCCTGGCGTCCGCAACTCGTAGGACACCTCGGCTCGGCCGAAGGGCTTACCGCCAGCGGCATCGATTGCGGCTAGATCTGCCTTGTGCAGTTTCGCGGCTAGATCGGGGAAGTCTCCCTGCGGCCCCGTTCGGAACGTCCAGGTGTCATAACAGTCGCACGTGACCGGCGCCGAGCCAGTCCAGGTAGGGTCCCCGGCCGCGGTAAAGGCCGGAACCACGCAGGCGACGTAGTCATTCTCTGCCTCGAGGTTGAGCGGGCCGAGAATCCGGGCGATTTGATGTCCATCCACCTCGTGCACATGCGCCCATTGCCACGAATCGTGCAGGGGGTGCTGGGCCTGCGTCACGGTTCCCAGCGTCACCCGCCCATCCGAACGAAGGACGATCTCATCGGCCGAGCGGTGTCCCACAACCAGCGCCACCCAGGGTCGAAGGACGTCGTTTTTCTTCGCCGCCGCGGGCGTGTAGCGCCAGGGCAGGTCGAGCGCAGCGAACTCCACAAGTGCGAGCTTGGTCTCTTCGGCGTCATGCGCACCGGGGGCGGGGAACCGGCGAGTGATCGCCCCGGGCCCCAAGCGCAGGACGTCGCCTGGGCCGAAAAGCTCGAAGGGCGCATTTGCGACATCAGTGGTGCCAGCATTTGCCACGTCAGCAAGGGGCACTGCAGCTGTCCCCTGCAACCGTCCATTGATGGGGCCATCGAGGGCGGACAGCCGCAGCGCCCTCTCGTAACGAGCGACGAACCTTGCCATTGCTACACCACCCCGGCCAGGTCGACGGCTGCTGCCTTGTCGGCCGCCGCGACAGCAACGGTCGCGTTGTAGCGGGCGAACTGATGTGCGGCTGTCGCGGAGGCAAAGACCGCCCCGCCCGCTGGGGTGGTCCACGTCTCCTGCTGGGCGACGACGGCCGGGGTGGTGTTGCTCAGCATCGGCGGCTTGGCCGCCGCGTCGGTCAGGCCGGCGATAAGGCTCAGGTCGAAGAATATCCCCGAGAAATCCGTGCGCTTCCCACTGCTGATGACGATCTGCGTGACGAGCCGTGTGTCCGTCACGACCACGAACTCTCCCAGGTCAGGGTCGTTCAACGAGAGCACCCGCCCGGCAGGCAGGAGATCGAACGGCGGCCTGCTCAGCGCCTCGGAATCGGTCAGGTTGATGTAGCTTCCGGGGCTGAATCGGTCGGTGACGTCGGGTCCCACCGCGCTCACCCGGACCCCCTGAGGCCCGGCCAGCGGTCGGCCATCGACTCGCTCGACGAGCAGTCCCAGCGGGGCACGACGTTGCTCGACCCGCAGCGCACCGATGGGCGGGACTGCGGCCCGCTTGCCATCGCCGGGCCGCGGAGCAAGCACGACCTCTGGGTCACCGATGCTCTGAGCGTGAACGTTCGTTGCCTGACTGAGCTCGTCTTTGATGACATCGAGCAGGAGCGGTGGCGAAGGGAGCGAGTCGGCTGGCCCGCTCCCGAGGGTAAACGTCTCATCCCACGAAATCGAGAACAAGAAGACGTCGATGCTCAGCGAGCCCTGGATGACGATCGGGCCGGGGCCGCAGATTGAGCCCGACATGGTCACCGAGGCGAAGTTGAATCCGCCAGCGGAGACGTCGAAGCCGGCCGCCACGCGCGCGTCAAAATGGAACGGGCGGAACTGGACGATTGCGTCGACCTGAACGAAACCGTGCGCCGAGAGGCCGAGCGAGATCCCGACCTCGAGGCGACCACCGAACTGCAAAGAGTTCGAGGTGATCGCGAAATAGCCCTCCGCCCGAATGTTGATGATCGGCACAGGGCTGTCGAGCGCCAATCCCACGCGACGTAACGCCGGAAGGTGAGCTGGCTCCGGATTGAAGCCCGGGAAGAAGCCGCCGACCGTGGCCACGAAATAGCCGACGACACCCCAGGAAACGCGCATGGCCGCGTCGCCGTAGACCTGGAAGATACCGAGGACGTGGCTGTCCACGAGGCTCGCGTCGATCGACACGAGTTGTTCGACCGGATCGATCAAGCCGAGCATGTCGAGGCGCAGATTTAGAACGAGGGGCAAGTCGGGGATGCTCGCCCGGGCGACCCCGAGGATTACGACTTTGCCGGTCGGAATTTCGACAATGACGGCGATATCGAGAGAGATCAGGCTCCCCTCTGTCCCGAATGACAGCCAGGCCAGTCGCAGCGACGGCCCGACCAAGTGAGTCCCGAAGTGACCTGGGAACAATTGATTGGCAGCTGTGACGAGCAGGAGCGGAGACGCGGGAGGACGGACGGCGAACAAAACGTCTCCGGCGACGCCCGTTCGGATGGCCGTTCGGAGCGCGTCGCTGTCTGCTCGTCGGTTAATACCGACGATTCCACCGACGCGGTCGAGAGAGAATCCGAACGAGAGCTCGATCGGCGGCAGGAACGTAACGCCCAGAATGGCAAGGAACGATGGCTGGCCATCGAGCATCGCCAGGACCGCGGCGGCACTCACCTGCACCGGGCCCAGTGGCAGCTCGAGTGTGCCACCGTAGCCGTCGTCCGTTGGCAGCCGCACGATGGACCCGCCACCCGGTAGACCGCCGCCCAAGGGCGAGGACAGCGCGGCCGCAATCTCGCCGACTTGAAATGGCCCGATCGCGATCGGGTCGGCTATGACGCTGCCGACGAGCAGCGGCGGCTGGATCACCAACGTCGCGGAGGAGACCTCGAGGTGCACTGGCCCTAGGTCGAGGCTGCCATGGACCCCCTCCGTGGCGATTTTGTCGGCGTCAGCTACAAGGTCCGCCAGCCCCGGCACTGTCGCCAACGGCCCAAGGAGCGCACCGGCCAAATGCGCCGCGAAGGCGTCGCGGGCGCCTTGCCACCGTTCGACAATTGGCGCCAACGCGGCCTCAGTCAGCGTTCCGGTAGGTGCATCCAGGGCGTCCGCGAGCGCTTGGGCCGCGGCGGCGAGTTCGGCCAACGGTTCGACGTCGACACCAAGTTTGGCCAGCTCGTCGCCAAGCTCTTTAGCGTAGGCCGTGACCTGACTACCAGCCATCAGAGCGCCTTCGTGGCCTTCCCTCCCGATCGGCGCGTCCGGACTCGTCCGCGATGCGGGCTCTTCTTTGCGATGCTAGGAGTCATGTCAATCAGATTTATCCACATTCACCTGACAAATGAATTTGAACGCCCGGCGGGAACTCTTCGCTGACCTCCGATCGGGTAAACGCGATCAAACTCCTTGAACAGCGCGTTGGGCTGAGAGTTCGTGGCAACGCTTGCGCCGCATCGCACCACCCGGTCGGTCGAGTCCGCCATGTGGTGTCTTTGAGTACCGCATTGACGGTCAGATCATCATGAAAACCGAGAGCGGCCACCTGCCCCAGCCAGATTTCGACCCGATCGTGCTCGGGGTTCATTGCCTGGAAGCTGTCGCGAAGCGCGTGACACTTTGGCATCGAATCTGGAGGGAGACGATCGGAGTCCTGCGTGCGTCGGTTCGAGGAATTCGAACCGTCGCAGTTGGACGCGCGACAGCGAAGTCGATGCCGTCTGCGTCGACGCAGCCGGTCGGGGAGATCCGGCCAATCTCGCAACCTGGGGCTACGCGAGGCGACCGGGCGCCGACCTCTGGGCGGCACATCTCGGTGTTGCCGCAGCCACCATAGGGGATGCGGCCGCCGCCATACCGCTTGGCAACAGGCGGCCGCGGGCACGCTCGTCGGTGCCTCGATTCGGAGGTACGACGCCCTTGGTGCGGTGGCGCGTTTTACCCCGCCTCTCTTGCCAGCTGTCCTGATCCTACCGCTCCCCAGGCTTCTTCGAATTTGCGTGGAATACGGCCGAAGACCAGCCGGGTTGAACGCGGATCTGCGCAAGGGGGAGCAGCTCGCAGGTCGGCTATGTCGCCGTCCGTGCAGCGCCACCGTTGTCAATTCCCGCTAGCCGTTCCGAATTTGGCAGCCCGTCCGCGACGTCGGGCGGTGAGCCAGACGCCAACGGCCGCCGCCAATTGGCGACCTACTGATGCGATCGGACTGCTGGTTCAGCGACCTGCCTCGAAATGGTCCCCACAGACGCCTCTCCGAGATCAATGTCAGCGGCCCAGGCCGTGAGTATGGGGGTTGCGCGATGGGACGAGAATCATGCATTTCGCGGCGAGGAGCTGGGCATTTGGCCAAGCTCATCGACCGCGTGAGCCGGTCGAAGAGGAGGCACATGTCAAAGCTGCATGAACCTCTCGTCGTCGCGACGATCGGAGGTATCGCTGCGGTCGCCGTCGTCCTGATCTTGGCACTCGCTGCGATTCCGAGCAGCCGTGACGCGATGCTGTTTGAGATGTCGAAAGCGGCGATCGGAATTGTGCCCGTGGCCTTCTTTGGGGTTTTGATCGCGGAGCTCGTACGAAAGCGAGATGATCAGCGCGCGCGCGAGGAGAAGGAGCGCGACGCTCTGCGGGCGCGCGAGGAAAAGGAACGCGACGCTCTGCGCGAACTCGAACGCAACCGCGATGAATACCGCCGTCGTTTCCTTAACGACGTGGTTGTCGCGTACAACCGAATCAAGGGAGTGCGACGCAACCTACGGGCGGCCGGACTGGGCCCGACTGGCTCGGGACCGCTCACGGCGGAGAAACTGGACCAGCTCGACGCGCAGTTGGCGGCCCTGAACGACTCACAGCTTGAGCTGGAGCGCTTGAAGCGCGAAGTCGAGTCGCGGAGCGATGTCTTTCCGGGGGCAATCGACATCCACGCCGGGCTGATGATGCTCGAGGACTACGCGAACGCGGTGATTAAGGACTGGGAGAGCGGCCGTGGGGCCCTCGGAGTTGATGCGGAGACACTGAGGACGTGGCCCGCATTCCAGGCGTTCGTCGCCAGCGCCCAAGACATCGGGAACTTCGCTTTCGCGGCAAAGCTAATGACAAGCATCGAAGAGGCCATATGGCCCGATCTGATCGGTTACCGCCGCGAGGCTCGATAACCGGCGTCCCACCCTCTTGCAGGCCCGATGGTGCCTCAAGGACTAAGTCATCACGTCGAGTGAACTAGAGGCAGCCCCGGCTCCTTGTGGAAGGGGCCGAGACCGTCTCGGTCGACCCCATGATCGCCCGGCCGAGCTGGTTCCGCGCTCGAGTCCAGAGAGAGGCATTCCCCGCGGCGCTCCTGAGCCCTACTTAGCACGGCCCTGGCACCTCCCGGGGACGTCTTACGTGACTCTCAGAATGACTCTCAATCGGGCCGATTCCGGCGATTCTGAGCACGAATCGGGGCCTTCGACCGACGGCTGTTAATCAAACGGCCGATTTTGAGCATGAAACCGGGGATTCTGCCAAGCGGTTGTTTGCCGCTTGGTCCCGGTCCGTCCACGTGCCTCGCGGCACGGCGGACATGAGGAAGCTAGGCTGAACCCTTGCTTATCGGCCGCTCGCGCCGACACCCATCCGGGGCTCCTTTTCGCGTGACCGCTCCCGGACTGGTCACCGCATGCTCGCTTCGATCGGGTGAACCCTGTGCCGCCGTGCTCACGCCGATAGGATGACCCACGATCCCGGAGGAGCTTCACGATGCCTGGTCGCGGACCCCATCGCATCACCGTCATCGGCGTCGGCACGCCGCCGCAACTCACGTTGCGCCGGCTGGCTGTGGAGATCCTCCGCATCTGGGAGGTCAAGCAGGAGTCCGAGCGCCCGGCGAACGGGATCGCGACGAAAGATCGAGCCGTCGGTCGGGACCGGGCCCTCTAAGAGCTCGTTAACCGATTGGATGTGGGTTCGCTCCGTCCCGCAACGGGCACCCTGTGGCCAATTCGTAAACAGCAGGTCCTCGGTTCAAATCCGAGTGTCGGCTCCACCATTTTCCCACACGAACCGAACGATCGTTCGATGGATGGCTCGGTCTTCCAGGCGGGGTGACCCCCGACCTGACCCCTGAACTGGACGGTCGGCTGAGCACGGCCGCTTGGGTGCGGACCGCGCGTTATGTCTCTGGTAAGGCGGTCCCGGGTGAATCCACGCTGAGTGTTCTCTGACCTGACAGGTCTTGCTGCGCCCGCGGGTGCGTCTCACGGTCAACGGGAGGTACCACTTGCGGCAGACGTCGCGCCAATTGGATCCGCGACGTCGCATTCAGTTTCCGAAAGGCCTTCCCGAGGTGGTACTCGACAGTCTTGGGGCTGAGGAACAATTGCGCCGCGATCTGGCGATTGGTGCTCCCCAGGGCGGCCAACCGTGCCACCTGCGCCTCTTGGGGCGTCAACTGATCGATGGCTTCGGCCGTACGCTTGCGCGCACGCTCTCCCGTGGCCTCGGTACCAACTTCATCCAGTCGATGAGCCGGAAGTCCGCATCATGTTGTCCTTACAGTCGCAACCGCAGACTGGATAGCTGGATTGCCGTCCTCTGTCATCCTTGCGCCGAATGAGCGGAGCATCGCGACCAGTTCTGGGGTCACGAAGGGCGTTGCTCGGCCGAGAACGCGAGCGTGAGGCGATCGACGGGCTGTTAGACGGCGCGCGCGCCGCCCGTGGCGGGGTACTGGTCATCCACGGCGAGGCGGGCGTCGGCAAGACCGCGCTTCTCGAGTATGCGGTCGAGGCTGCACCCGAGTTTCGGATCGCCCGGACTGCCGGGTTCGAGGCTGAGATGGAGCTCCCGTTCGCAGCGGCTCAGCAACTGTGTGCTCCATTCCTCGACCTCACGGATCGCTTGCCGCAGCCCCAGCACGCCGCGCTTGATGTCGCGTTCGGGCTCCGCACCGGGCCTGCACCGAATGAATTCCTCGTCGGCCAGGCGGTCCTGGGCCTGCTCGCCGAGGTTGCCGAGGAGCAGCCGCTTCTGTGCGTCGTCGATGACGCGCATTGGCTCGATCGCGCGTCCACGCGGGCATTGGCCTTTGTGGGGCGCCGCCGGTTGGCGGAGAAGATCACGCTCATCTTTGCCACGCGAGAGCTGGGCGAAGAGCTGCGGGGCCTACCGGACCTAGAGGTGCGCGGGCTCGGCGACGGCGACGCCGGCGTACTGCTGAGTTCTGTGGTCCCGTCTCTGCTCGACGAGCAGGTGCGCGTCCGGATCGTCTCCGAGACGCGGGGGAACCCGCTGGCGTTGTTGGAGCTACCGCGAGGGTTGACCCCCGCCGAGCTGGCGGGAGGACT